>ERZ839489.56-NODE-56-length-136602-cov-7.838986_pt1 | contig 136602 bp, 129 predicted proteins | sample MGYA00519938_ERZ839489 | MGnify/ENA primary metagenome ERZ839489 (study PRJEB31850, sample SAMEA3708846) | human gut metagenome | biome: human gut; feature: human-associated habitat; material: faeces | place: China | collected 2014 ...
GCTATCATAAGTACTCGAGATTTTTATAAAAAACAAAAAAGACAATTATTTGCGTAATTAATAGTGTATTGTGAATAACCAAACTCCATTCATAATCTCATATATCCTACAATCATATTTACAATACACAAAAAGCAGCTTTTACAGCTGCTTTATTTTTTATCTTCAATTTTCAAAATTTGTGGCTTTTTCTTTTTAACTGATTTTACCCCGAGGATATCTAGTAAAAATGTAAAGATCGGCACACCAACAATTAGACCCCAGGTTCCCAAAAAGTGTTCTCCGACTAGTAAAACAACGAAGGTATAAAAGATTGGTAATTCTGTTTTGCTTGCCATAAACTTTGGATTCAAAATATAGGCTTCAATGGCATGAATAATCATAATCACAATAAAGATATAGATTACATACCTCAGTCCCCCAACTGAATAAGCAACTAAACTTAGGGGAATTAAGGAAATAATAACTCCAGCAACCGGAATTAAGCTAAGAATAAATACCATCAATCCTAAAGCTATAATTTGCGGCATTTTCATAATAATTAAGCAGATCATTGTCATCGCGGTATTACATAAAGCAATAAAAAATTGTGCTTCTAAGACAACACCAAAAGTATTAACAAACTTATTGCCAAAATATGCTACATCTTCAAATAACCATGATAAGTGACGGCTCTGCAAAAAAGTATGAGAGAATTCAGTCATGGAATTAAGCTCAATCGTATAGAAAAAGCTCATGATCAGCGACATAAAGAACGCTATAGTTAATGTTCCAAAATTAGTTAAAGCATGAACTAAAATAGTTACACCATGTTTTGCCTGTGTTGTAATTTCACTATTGCTAATGTAATGACTTAAGTAACGTGATACCCAGTTCATATCATCTGATTGATAGAATTTGATCAGAGAATGACTCATTTTTATAATTTGCTTAATTAAAATCGGCACATAGATCGTAATCGCAAAGTAAATAAGTGCAATTACTAAGAGATAAGCAAGAACTACAATTACCTGCGCGGGTAAGCTAGGTATTTTCTTTTGAGTAAATCGAATTAAATGCACAATTAAATATGTAAAAATAAACGTCAGCAATATGGTGTTCATCATCGAGCGAGCTGCATATAAAACGAGAATAATTAAACAGAGGGCCACAAGACGATGTACAGTTGTATTTTCTTTAAATTTATCCCACGCTTGTTCCATTTAGTTCACTTGCCTCTCTATTTTCTACTTATTATACACTTATCTTTCTCCTAAGAGCCCGGCAGCAAACTTTTAATTAACTATAAGAATGCTATAATAGCTATATATAGGAAATGAAAGCGGTATCTAAATGAGAAAGTTATGGTGGCTAGCAAATATTTATTGGATAATTTTGATTATGTATGGCGGCGGTAAACTCTTTACATATGGTTTTGATACCTCTGAATTAGGTGAAACCGCTAGTTATGCATTGATTCTCTTAGTGCTCATCTCTGCTAGCGTGTTAATTATCGAATTTCAAGCTGCCTGGGGTATCTGGCTTCACAATTTTGATAAAAAAAATCATCATGATAATAAGATTTAAAAAAAGAAGATGTTTCAAACATCTTCTTTTATTTTGCTATTGTAGCCATAAAAAATTAATAATTTGTTTCTCTACCTGTTTATTATAAGTTAATTGCCCATGTTCCGCATTCTTGTCAGTTATTGTGACTACGCGATAGCTTTTAGCCATAGGAGCAACTAAATATTCTAATGAAAGAGATGAAGCATTTTTTACAATCCCATCGGAATTTCCACCAATATTACCAATAATGTTCAAGACGTCTATTTCTTTGGTTGGATAAAGAGTTCGTAATTTTGCCATTTCACGGTAGGTGGCATTCATTTTATTTGGCTTTCCTTCATTATTAACTCGAAGATTAGCAGGCTGTCTAATAGCAATTGGCAGCTGCTTAAAATTAAGCCCATCAAAATGTCCACCAATTGAGACTTGCTTATTTAATCTTGGTAAATTTGGATTGTGAGCAGCTTGCAGGAGATAATACAGAATTGAAGTATTTCCCAGGGAATGTCCCACCATATTTACCTTTTTAATTCCATACTCATTTTGTAAAGTCTGGACTACATTTCTGGCGTAACGTCCATTTTCTTTAAAATCAAGTTGAACGTTATTTCGATAGTTTACCTCTACAATTGGATTAACAGCGTTATTTGGAATAGTACCAATCAGTTTAACCTTTCCATTGGCATCTACATCGGCTCTAATGACAGAATTAGTCACTCCAGCTTCTTGAACAGCTTTTACCATATTCTCTTCTCCACGATAATTACTTAGTCCACCATGGAAAAATAATGTTGGAATTACATTAAGATTGTTTTTCGGCGTTTCACTTTTTTCAACATAGTATTTATGTGCTGCATCAGCTCTATTAGGTTTGTTTTGAAAACTGCATCCAGTCAAAACTAACGCTACTAGAGCAATTAAGGAGACTAGTTTAATTTTCACTCTTATCTCATCCTCCATTTTCGCAACTTAAAATTTACCAAATAATTATTATGAATTTCTATAATTTATTCTAAACTATGCTTAATTCTTAACTAAAAAGCAAATCATAGATGGCTTGATTTAACGGATGCTTGAGAATCAGATTCATTCCAACTGTACTCTTTTGCTTTAAACCTATTTTTTCTTCTTTAACAGAATCTCTTTGGATATCGGCAGTACCTAAGTAATAAAATTCCTTTCCTGCTGCATCGCTTTGCTTAACAAATAGGTGTAATTTCATATCTTTTGTATTAAGCAGCCGTTTTACCTCATCTGAATCAATGTGACGCGGCGTACGGGTATACCAGCGCAGACTATGTCCATTTTCTAAAGTATTATGATAGCGGGCATTTCTCTTCTTCTTTGAATCTTTTTGGTAAGTGATAAAAATTGGCGTTTCTTTTTCACCAACCCGATAACCATACATTGGTGCTGAAACGTCCTTAGACCAGTTTAAGAGGCGACAAACGTCCTTACGATCATATTGCTTATACAAAGTAAATTGTTGATCAGAATCATATTCTTTTGAAAGCGCCAAGCCTGTTTTTATAACATCGTTAAATAGGTTTTTAAATTGCTGATTAGCCCGTAAGCTCTGTGAAAGTTGACTTGAAAATAGATAGTGCTTTCCTGTCTTTTCAATTAATGGAATATTTCCATACTGCTCTTTTTTCGTTGTTTTTCCTTGTTTCACGTCAAAAAATTCTAAGGATAAAACTTTCTCAATTGAATCTAGTACAGCATCATTTACATAGCAATTTTTTCCTTCGAGTAATTGCAGATAGGATGCTTCACTTACTTTTTCCTTAACTAAACAGCTTTCTAAGAGCAATAATTCATGCGGTCTTTTGCCAAATAACAACTCCTTCGTTACAAAAGATAAAGCAGAACTTTGATAATCTGTTAGCTCGACTTTTTCTCCCATTTTCTTTAAAAAATCGCCATAGTGAGCTAAAAGGTGATTTTTAGCAAAAACAGTTGGAGCGGTTGTTCCATATTGATAAAAGTCATATAAAAGAGGGGCGCGCCCCAGTTTTGCCTTTAAATCTTCATAGGACTTTTTCAGCTCCCGCATGCTATCTAGTTTTATTTTTTCAAGTGAATCTAAAATCCTTTGTGAAGCTACCTCAGTAAAGTTAATTGTTGAAACATCGATAACTTGCGGTACTTTACTTTCTCTAATAACTTGATCTTTGTCACGACTTTTATCACCATTTAAGGCAATTGGAATTAGATAGTTATTCTTATAATTACCCAGGAAATCAATTACAGTTACATAGTCTTTTCCCGGAAATTTACGCAGCCCACGCCCTAGTTGTTGAATAAAAATAATACTCGATTGGGTATTTCGGAGCATCACAATCTGATTTAGGGATGGAATATCGATTCCTTCATTAAATAGATCTACGGTAAATATATATTCTAATTCACCATTTTCTAACTTCTTAGTTACTTCTACTCGTTTCTTCTGACTGTCCTCATTAGTCAGAGCCTGTGCAAGGTGTCCAGCTTGCGTAAATAATTCTGCTAACTTTCGTGCTTCTTCTTGCCGACTGCAAAATACTAAACCTTTAGCTTTTTTACCGCAATAGCCATAGTAATCAAGCTGTTTAAGGACATAATCAACTCGCTTTTCAGCAACTAAGTTTTTTAATTTACTAGTTTCAGTAATTACCTCATCGCCTACCGTATAATCTTCTACTCCCACATAGTGAAACGGTGTTAACATCTGCTCATTCAAGGCATCCTTTAGCCTAATTTCATAAGCTAAGTGATAATCAAATACTTTATAGATGTTTTGCTTATCCATTCTTTCAGGTGTAGCAGTCATTCCTAGTAAAAATTTAGGCGTAAAGTGTTCTAAAATTTTTTGATAAGTTGGAGCGGCCACTCGATGGGCTTCATCAATTAAAATATAATCGAATTCTTTTGGATCCAATTTCACTAAAACTTTGTCCTGACTTAAAGTTTGAATGGTTCCAAAAAGATACTTTTTATTAAAATCATGCTTATTTCCAGTTAATAAACCATAGTCCTCACGACTTCCGCCAATTATCTTATAAAAACTCTCTAAAGATTTTTTAGCAATTTGTTCTCTATGTACTAGATAAAGAAACTTTTTAGGGTGATATTCTCGAACTGCAAATGCTCCCAAATAGGTTTTTCCCGTCCCAGTGGCAGAAACAACCAGGGCTCTTTTTGCATCCTCATTTACTAGAGCAGTTAAATTATTTAGAGCAGCTTTTTGCATTTTATTAGGAAAAATATCTTCTTTTCGATCAGTTGCCAAATGCATAGCTGTCTTTTTGACAGGCTGCCAATTTTTCTCATATTCTCTAATCCAGGAATTGGTAAGTGGAAGGCTAGTAGTCAACGCAATCTGAATTTGATTGTTAACTTCTTGAAATAAGTGGCCATTTTCATGAGATGTTACTTTTAATCCCCACTCGCAATTTTTCAATAAAGCTGATCTAGTAAAATTTGCACTCCCAATTAAAATAGTTTGATAATCTTCATGATTAAAAATATATCCCTTAGCGTGAAAACCAGCTTCTTCACTTAGCCGAACTTTCAGGTTCGGTATTTTCATTAATTCCTTGAAAACTTTCGGACTATTAAAGCCAAGATAAGTACCTGTAATTAACGTACCGCTAATTCCTTTTTTAGCTAGTTCCGACATCACTAATTTAAATGGAACAAGCATATTTTCAGAAATAAATGCAACTGCCCAAGTAAAAGAAGTAGCTGACAATAATTCTTGCCGCAAAGTAAACCAGATCTTGTTCTCCTTATCATTACTTACTAACTGGGGACTCAAGAATTCATTGCCATTATTTTTATCCTTATCGTATAACCCATTCAAAATTGCTTCTTTTAAAACGTTATCCACAGCCTTCACTTCCCATCTAAATTAAAAAAGAAGACCTAAACGATCTTCTTTACTTATCCACAAGTGGATAATTATAAATTAATTTCTAGCATAATTGGACAATGATCTTTACGCTCTCCGGTATCGATCATTTCTGATTTAGTTACCTGATCAGCAATTCTATCAGAAACAATGTAATAGTCAATTCTCCAGCCCGAGTTATTTTCTTTACTAGTTCGTACCCTTTGAGCCCACCATGAGTAAACACCTTCTACATTACCGTGGACCTTTCTAAAAGTATCAGTAAAGCCAAGCTTCAATAATTTATCAAAGCCTTGACGCTCTTCATCAGTAAAGCCAGCGTTATGGTGGTTATTTTCGGGGTGTTTCAAATCAATTGGAGTATGGGCAACATTATAGTCACCACTCGCAATTACTGGTTTACTTTTATCTAATTTTTGTAAATATTCTGTATACTTTTCATCCCAAATTTGGCGATCTTCTAATCGCTTCAATTCATTACCAGAATTAGGAGTATATACTTGAGTAACATAATAATTATCGAATTCTAAGGTTAAAATTCGTCCCTCATAATCCATTGTATCCGGTGCGCCAATAGCTGGCTTGGTTACCTCAGGCGTTAAAGTGTTTTTATATAAAAACATCGTCCCGGCATAGCCTTTTCTTGCTGGCTCTTCAGAAGAACGCCAGACATAGTCATAGTTAGGGAACATCTCTGCAAGAACTTCTTGGTGCTTCTTCGTTGGACCAGTAGAACGTAATTTTGTTTCTTGAATAGCAATAATATCGGCATCTTTTTCTTTTATTGTATTTAAAACGCTACGCGTAAGTTGGGCACGCGGTGAATCACTGGTTAAAGCAGCATTAAGGGAGTCAATATTCCATGAAATTAAACGCATTGTTATCTCTTTTCTTACCTAGATTTTTATATCATATCCATTATACTATGAAAATTTAAAAGGCCGCCCATAGAAAAAAGCAGTCGACTAAGACTGCTCTTTTGAGAGAGAATTTTTAAATTGTGTTAAATATGATTTATGAATGAGCTTTTGACCCAAATAGCATAGTCATAATCCATGAAACTAAGATAACTAAAATAATAGCTCCTAGTAATGATGGAACAATTGCCATTCCCGCTACTTGCGGACCCCAAGCACCAAGCAAAGCTTCGCCTAGAGATGAACCTACTAGCCCAGCAATAATATTAGCAATCCAGTTCATTGAGCCGCCTTTATGAGTAATGGCTCCTGCAATCAACCCGATTACGCCTCCGACAATCAAAACCCAAATCCAGTGAAGCATGGGGATCGCCTCCTATTTCTAAAATATACAATGAGTAGATTATTCTAAGTCTTCTTTTACTTCAGTAGCCTTAGATTTCACCTTTCCTTTAGCTTGTTGAGCTTTTCCTTCGACCTCACGAGCTTTATCACCAGTGATTTTTCCTTCTACTTCTTTAAGCTTACCTGCTACCTTGTCTTTAATTCCATGTTTATCTTCCATCATAATTAGGCTTCCTTTCCTAAAAATACATAAAAGATTGATTTAGCTAGCTATTTTTAATCTTTGTATGACTTATGATTGATTAACTTAATCATACCAAGTCCTGATGAATAAAGATATTCTACTGCCTACAGAGCAATAAGCTTAAGACTTTCTTAATAACTTATTATGTATAGTATACAAATACGTTAATTTAGCTTATAAAGAATTCTATTAAATCAAAGTACAAAATAAGATTTAATAGGATTTTTTGACAAATATCCCTAAGATCTTGAGAGAATTGATTCACAAGTGCTGCGTCATTAGTTAAACATTAATTTTATAAGCTACTTATTTACTATAACAGCGGATTTAACTTCCTCTTTGTTTACTTTAGCCTTAACACTCAATTTAACTGCGACAAACAAAATAATAATTTCTACTGCTAAAAGTGCAAATAATGCATATCTAACATCCCCTAAGCCTGAAATAGTAGTTAGTACTGTAGTCATTACTGGTGAAGTAGCCATGACAATTGTATTAAGCAAGCCTACACTTGAAGCTAAAATCTTACGATCAATTGTCGTAACTAACCATTGTTGCATTTTAAGTGAAGCAGTACTTACTACTAAAGCTAATAAAAAGTAAAATGGCATAATTGCAAAAATATTAGCAAACACTGCAGCTACTGTGTGGCTACACCTAAAACAATAGCAACAATAACCATAAAGAAAACAGATTGCTTTTTAAATAATTGTGGTCCAAAAGTACTACCTAAGATTGCACCAACACTTACTACCAAACCAATTACTGCAAGAGTAAAGCTGTAAGTGGAAATAATCATTGTTGAGCGATTTCCTGCCATAATTATTGGTAATAAGGAACCCATAGAAGTTAATGCACCGTTAAGAAGTGCAATTACTAAAACTACTGATAACAAGCCTGAAGCCTTCTTGATTTGAGTATATGAGGTCTTCATTGTCGCAAAAAATTTTTGCTCGTTTACTTCTTGTGATTCAAGTGGCTTATTATCTTTCTTATGACGAACTCCTACACTAGCATATAACAAACCAGCTGCTAAGAAAGTAAATGCATTAACGAAAGCTAAGCTTGAGTAAGACAAGAAAAGCAAGAGACCTGATCCAACAAACTGAGCTACAGTAGTAATCACTTGACTAATACCATTGGTAAAGCCTTCTGCTTGTGCAAATTCATCTTCTCCAACTAAATCAACAATTAGCGGAAGTCATTGGTATTTATTACGCCCAATCATATTTTGGCTCAACCGCAAAAGCTAATGTTGAGCAAATGATTAATAAAATGCTTGAAACTTATAAGCAAAGATTGCAAGATAACAGCTGGCTTAGTGAATCTACTAAAAATGAAGCACTTAAAAAACTCGATCATATAACCCTAAAAATTGGCTATCCCGATAAAATTAGTGACGTATATAATGACATTCAAGTTTCAGCAAATAAATCATTATATGAAAATATATCTGCTGCTAATAAGACATGGGTACAGTATAGTTTTAATGAGTTATATAAACCAGTTGACCGGACTCTTTGGGGACCAGATGTTCAAGCAAATTTAATCAATGCTTTCTATGATCCAACAAAAAATGATATTACTTTCCCTGCTGCAATTCTGCAAAAGCCTTTTTTATAGTTCAGATAATACCTTGAGTGAAAATCTAGGTGGTATTGGTGCAGTCATTGCTCATGAAATTACCCATTCTTTTGATCCCAACGGGTCCAAATTTGACGAATTTGGTAATATCCGTAACTGGTGGAGTAAAGAAGATTACAACAAATTTACTGAACTTTTACAAGCTGAAATAGAATTATTTGATGGTATTATTTGTGGTGGCCTTAAGACTAATGGTAAGTTAACCGTTGGAGAGAATGTAGCCGACTTAGGTGGATTAACTGTTGCTGTAGAAACCGCAAAAAAGGAAAATGGTAATCTACAAGAGTTATTTCAAGCATGGGCTAAAATTTGGTGTGGTAAGATGATGCCCCAATTTAGAAAATCAATCATTGCCTATGATTCTCATGCCCCAAGTGAACTCAGATCAAATGTACCTGCTCAGTGCATTGGTGATTTCTATCAAACTTTTAATATCCAGACAACCGACGGAATGTGGCTTGATCCCGAGAAGAGGGTTCATATTTGGTAAGAAAAGTAAATTTTACTGGGAATTTTTGGTTAGGACAAAAAAACAAGGAAGATTTAGCTAAAAATTATATTTAAATAGAAATTACGTATTGAGTAGTTTCAGATCTCACTCTTTAACACATCAACGTACCTCTTTTTTTGACCTACACGTATACTTAGACTGGTCATTCAGGAATACAGGTGATTCAGTGCAAAAGAGCCTTATTAGATCAAAATCATTGGTCTAGTAGGGCTCTTTTGCCATCTATTATTTGTTTTCTTTTCTTCTTTTGGCATACAATAAACCTAACAACGTATATATGAAAGAAGTCACAATTATGAAGCCTGCTAAAGATTTTCTTAGACGTCCCTTCACTACCCGAGTGCCCCAGCTTTTAGTTCAAAGCATCATTATCGGATTAATTATAGGGATGATTGTCAGTATTTTCCGTTTTGTTATCGATAAAAGCATTCATTTTTTATACTTTCTCTATCCCTATCTCGCAGCCCATCCCCAATGGATAAGCCTATATACCATCTTTACATTCTTTATCTGTATCCTTGTGAGCAAAATTATTAAACCATATTTACTAGACTTATCTGGTTCAGGTATTCCTCAAGTCGAAGCAACCTTAATGGGAGAACACGAAGTTGAGTGGTTCCCCGTCTTATGGCGAAAATTCGTAGGCGGCCTCTTAGTAAGCTCAATGGGACTTTTTCTTGGGCGAGAAGGACCGTGCATCCAAATGGGGGCTTTAGTAGGTCAAGGTTTTGCAGAAAACATTTTTGAATGTAGTGAAGAAGATAGACGCTTACTTCAATGCGCTGGAATTGCGGCTGGCCTTAGTGCAGCGGTCTCAGCCCCACTTGCAGGTGTATTTTTTCTTGTTGAAGTCATTACCCATTCTTTTAAACCTAAAGAATGTATCAGTGCCTTAGGAGCCGCTGCTTCAGCTGACTTAGTTACCATTATATTTTTTGGAACGCGGCCCTGTCTTTATCTTCCAATTGCTAAAAAATTACCCGTTCACTCCTACTGGTCCTTAATTACAGTCGGAATTGTAGCAGGTCTAATGGCATATGGATATCAACGATCTCTTTTAAATACTAAATGGCTTTTCAACAAGCTAAAAATTATTCCGATGCAATACCACAGTATTGTTCCCCTTTTATTAGTTATTCCAATTGGTCTTGCTTTTCCTCATGTTTTGGGCGGATCACATTACTTAATCGATTCACTCTTTCACAATCCATTAATTATACAAGAAGAAAAACTAGGGCAGCTTTCATGGATTTTAATCCCAGTTGTCTTCTTTCTACTAAGACTAATTTTTTCTATGATTTCTTATTGTAGTTCTATCCCTGGCGGTACTTTTATGCCTATTTTAGTTTTAGGGGCTTTAATGGGGACGATTTTTGCGACTGTCTTTATCCACTTAGGCATCATTCCTACTGACAACTATACTAATATCATTATTGTCTCTATGGCAGCCTACCTGGGGGCAATTTTGCGAGCCCCATTTACCGCAATTATTTTGTTGACAGAAATGATCGGAACCGTAGAACAAGTTCTGCCAATGATTATGAGCGTCTTTATTGCCTATCTAATTCTAGCTCTCTTAGGTGGAGAACCAATCTACACGGTCCTACGCAAGCAAATGGGATTCAAATAGTTACTTTACTTACATTTTTATTAACACCAAAAAAGGAAGTTCATTAATCAGAACTTCCTTTTCTTATAAAATATATTTATGAATTGCAATAGCTAGAGTATCGTCGACTTAATAAAAAATATAAATATTAACAATCCTAATCGTGACTTCTACTAGAGCTATTTCACACTTTTAATATAGCACCTTTTCATAAATAATGAAAGCGTTTTACTATAAAATTATTTAGCTTAATCTACCAAAATAGTGCAGCAATTTATCCTAAATATGGATACTGGGCATGACTTGGTACCTCATTCCAAACAACTGTATGACCTGCGCCATGGGAGCAGAAAACTGAGTTAGGAGTATTGTTAATGTCAGATAATGGATCATAAGCCATTTCTTCAATAATAGCAGCACTATCTTTACATTCTCGATAACCCAAGAATAAACATTCTAGCTGTCCACTACCATGCGTGTAGTTTCTAACTTCAGTGGCATAATCCTGCATCTGAGCTACCGGTGCTTGACCGGTAATCGTAGTGACGTTCCCACTACTTTCTCCGAGTTCAAATTTTCCACCCATTCTCTCAATATCATTAATCGCCCGACCAACTTGATCCTGATTAATTCTTAGAGTGAATTGGTACCAAGGTTCAAGTAAATAAACTTGTTTTCTAGCTTTTAGCTCCATTAATCCTTGCCGCACTGCACGATAAGTTGCCTCACGAAAATCTCCGCCAACTGTATGAACATTGCTTCCCCGGCCTCCAACCAGAGTAATTTCAAGATCGGTAATAGGCGACCCAGTTAAGACACCTAAGTGTTTTTTATTAGATAAACTCTCCATCACTTGATCTTGCCATTTTTTAGGCAAAACTTCTAAACTACAATTATTTTTGAAAACTAAGCCGCTTCCGTTTTTACCAGGAGTGAGTAACAGGTGAACTTCTGCATAGTGGCGTAAAGGTTCAAAGTGACCAACCCCTTCAACTGAAGCTTTAATACTTTCTTGGTAAAGGATCTTACCCTGAGTAAATTCAACTTCTAAATTAAAGCGATCAAGTAATAGTTGCTGGAGAATCTCTAATTGAATCTTCCCCAAAACATCAATACTTATCTCTTCTGTCTGCTTGTTCCACTTAACATGGAGTTGAGGGTTCTCATCTTCAAGCTGTTTTAATGCTTGCAAGCAAGCATTTGTGTTAGCTGAGTCAACTTTTACTGCATAAGTTAGAACCGGCTGAACGGTAAAATTAGTCTGATCATTTTCAAAGCCCAAGCCTTGTCCGGGATAAGTACTTTTCAAGCCGCTAACAGCAATAATTTCTCTAGCTTCTGCCTGTGGAATGACTTGATACTTAGTGCCGTTATAGCGACGAATTTCATTTACCTTTTCATCAGGAAATATCTCGGTCTTGGCTTTTAAATTACCACCCGTAATCTTTATCCAAGTTAATCGTTCGCCCTTTTCATCATAAGAAACCTTGAAAATCCTAGCTCCAAAGTCATTAGGATACTTTCTTCCATCAGTCCACTTATCTAAGCCTGATAAAAATTCATCTATTCCAATTAATTTTAAAGCTGCTCCAAAATATACTGGAAAAATTTTTCTTTTATTAATTAATTTTTTGACTGCATTATCTTCTATTTTTCCAAGTTCTAGATATTGATCTAAGGTTGTTTCATCTACAGTAGCTACTTTTTCATAAAAATCTTCATCTTGATTGTCAAACTCAATAAAATTGTCATCCAGCTCATTAAGTTGCTTAAGAATATTCTCCTTATCAGCTTTCAAGGTATCCATTTTATTAACAAAGATAAAAACTGGAATTTGATGCTTTTTTAGTAAGCTCCAAAGAGTGCGGGTGTATCCAGTTACCCCTTCACTGGCTGATACAACTAAGATAGCATAATCTAAAACACTTAACGTCTCTTCCATTTCTTGAGCGAAATCAATATGGCCTGGCGTATCTAAAATTTGTAATTCACTATTACCGGTTTGAATACACGCAACATGGGAAAAAATCGTAATCCCGCGCTTCTTCTCTAAATCATCACTGTCTAAATAGGCAGTTCCTTTATCAACTGCACCTAATTTTCTCAATGTGCCACTTTTGTAGAGCATCCCTTCTGACAAGGTAGTTTTTCCAGCATCTACATGGGCTAAAATTCCTGTTGTTAGTTTTTTCATTTTTCTAGTTTTCTAAATGTAATCAGTTCGTATATTAGTGTTTATTATACTATGATAGTCTTGTACAAGTAATAAGTGAGGTTGTAATGTTATTTATCTGAGAAGAAAAATCCTAACCATTCTTAATAAAAACTTATCTACCCTTTCTCCCTAATTCGTAATATGATTAATATCAAAAGATAATTGATTTTTATAAGAAGGTTCGAAATATGTTTTCACTTTTATTAGCCTTATTAATTATTTGGCTGTTCTGGAAACTAGGAATTGGCATTTTAAAGATCGTCGGTTTCTTAATCGTGATCGGACTGCTATTTGCCTTCGTTTCTTATCTAGTATTGCCTCTTCTAGCTTTAGTAGCCTTAGGCGGCTTATTAGGACTAGTATTTTCACATTAACCAAGAGCGGCCTTATGGCCGCTCTTTTTTGTACCTATAGCATTTTCTTTGACTTTACTATCTATAGTATTTTAGACTGAAAGAAAACAGCTTAATATATTTAATTCGAGGTAATCTATATGCCGATAAAAATTATTACAGATTCAACTGCGAATATCACAGCTGATCAAATCGATGGAATTGATCATGTTACTGTTCCTTTATCACTTCACGTTGATAGCAAGCTTTGGCTCGATACGCCTGATATTGATTTAGATAAGTTTCTCTACACCTTAAAGCATACTAAAAACAAATCAACTTCTGCCTGTCCAAATGTAAATGACTGGCTTAAGGCCTTTGAAGGCAGCGACGAAATCTTTGTCATTACTTTAACTAGTGCACTTTCTGGTAGTTATAATTCAGCTACCCAAGCTGCTAAGATTTATCATGAAAAGAATCCAAAAGCTAAAATTTTAGTCTTTGATTCTCGTTCAGCTGGTCCACAATTAAGATTACTTGCGGAAAAGATTGCTAGTTTGGCAAGTGTTGGAAAGTCTTTTGAAGAGATTGTTAAAGCAACAGAAGAATATCAACACCACCTTGATTTAATGTTTGCCTTACAAGATTTAACTAACTTAGGTAACAATGGCCGAATTCCACCAGCTGTCGCAAAGATTGCTGGTTTACTGAAGCTATTTGTTATTGGAACAGCAAACAATAAAGGTGAGTTTGAACTTTTAGGGAAAGCTCGCGGCGCTAAGAAAGCTAGAAGAAAATTATTAGATGATATGGTTAAAGCTGGCTATCGCGGAGGCCGCGTTCAAATCGACCATGTACAAAATGAAGGCTCTGCTTTAAGCATGAAAGAAATTATCTTAGATAACTTCCCAGATGCTAAAGTTACCATTGGCGAATGCGGCGCACTTTGCAGCTTCTATGCTGAAGAAGGCGGCTTAATGGTTGGTTTTGAAAAAGAATAGGGTAATACAAAAGGAGTGCCTAAGCACTCCTTTTAATATACTTTCTTAAAATCATTTTGCATTAATTTAACAAATTCTGGATATGTTTCAACTTCAAATAAGGGATGAAGTCCAATATTATCCTTACGGTGACGGTGATTATACCAAATACTATCAAAGCCATATTTTTCAGCACCTAAGATATCTGACTGCAATCCATCCCCAAAGAATAAAGTCTCATTTGGCCCAATCTCTGTACGGCTAAAGAAATAATCAAAAGCATACGGATTTGGCTTAGAATAATGAGCTTCTTCAGACGTTACAATCAAATCAAAGTAGTCTTTGATACCTGCTAATTCTAAGCGATGACGCTGCATAAACTTTTCACCATTACTTAAGACTGTTAACTTATAGCCTTGTTTTTTGGCAAACTTCAGCGTATCTTCCACACCTGGTAGCAACTGATGAGCTTCACCAAAGTAAGAGCGATATTCATTCATCCATTCATTTCCATCTACTTCTAGACCGAAATGTTCCTTAATAAAATCATGAAATGTCATCTCGCTTAATTCTTCATAAGTAATTTCACCCAATTCAAGTCTGCGCCAAAGTCCTTGATTGTAAGTATGGTATTGTTTCTGCAAGTCAGAGGAGAGAGGCAGCTTATGCGATTTAAACAATGCATGCAGGGATGAATCTTCCGTAGCAGCAAAGTCAATTAAAGTATCATCAACGTCAAAAATTAATTGTTTATATTTCATGAGCAACCCTTCTTCGATTTAAGTTAGTATTTCGATTATAACAAAAGTTGAGAAATTTTAATTTTATTCATCTTCATAGTGATAAGATAATATGGATGTATATTTAATATATTATTGGAGGGAAAGCAATTATGACACGTGCACAAATGAAACAAGCGTCTAAAGACCAACTACGTGGCAATTGGGGCTGGGCTATTTGTCTAACTATTTTTGCCTGGTTATTTAACGCCATTATCATGGATATTAATCGTTGGATCTGGACTGGAAAAGATTTTACTTACTCAATCCTTCGCTATAACAATGAAACATTAATTCAGGGTTATAAGCCTGGTTATGATCTCTCGAAATTTATTGTCGGCTTAATTACTGGTTTAGTTTTATGGGGAGTTGCTTATACTATCCTAGATTTCGTTGAAACAGGAAATATGGAAACTTGGTACACTGGTATTTTTAGTGCCTACAGCAATGGACGTTTCAAGAACAGTTTATGTACTCTCTTTATGGTTAATATTTTTACTGCATTATGGACGATCCTATTCATTATTCCTGGCATTATTAAGGGATATTCTTATGCCATGACGCCATATATCTTAAAGGATAAATTTGCTGCCGGACAAACTGATATAGGAGCAACCGAAGCGATTACTGAAAGTCGTCATTTAATGGACGGCCACAAGATGGACTTATTCGTTTTAGACTTAAGTTTCATTGGCTGGGGCTTACTTGGTATCATTACTTGCGGAATTGGATTCATCTGGATTACTCCTTACTACCGTCAAACTAAGACTAACTTCTATCATTCATTAGTTGCTAATAATTAAAAATTGCCCAATAAAACCGTTATAGTACAGATGCTATAACGGTTATTTTTTATTCATCAACTAAAGTAATTCTTTCTTTATGGTGCTTTGGATGAACAATTTCATTTACAACCAAGCGAGCCATTGTTCCAGAAGTTACTTTAGATTCATTGTTGTTATTAAAGAGAAGAGTATTGTTACCTAGCATATAACCTGCAGCCTCTGGACCCGCTTCAAAGGTCAATGCTGGTGAAATTCCAAGCCAATCTACATCTTCAACTTGCTTTAAGTAGTTTAATTCGTTTAATTGCTCTTGAGGAGTATTAATCCAGTTTTCTGAACCAGTTAATTTCTTAATATCTTCCACTACCAAGTGGTTATCAATTCCAGTTCTAAGACTACCTGCACCTAGGATAAAGATCACTCTAATATCCTTGTTCTTAGCTAGACCACATAATTTAGTTGCTAGCTTTACTTGATCCTTTGCCTTTTCAGGAGTTGTACCAAAGGCATCAACAATCACATCAAAGTTTTCTAGTAAGCTATCATCCATTGTTAAAACATCGCCAATTAAAAGGTGAGCATCTTTGCCAAGAACTCTTTCGGCCTTTTCTTTATCTCTGACAATGCCTGTAACTTCGAGAGCTTTATTTTCACTAGCTAATTTATAAATAGCACTTCCTGCCATTCCAGAAGCACCAATAATACCTACTTTCATTTAGGGATTCCTCCTTTTATATTTTATTCTTTCACCTTAGCATGAATTAAGATAAGTGGGATAATATTTGGTTTTAAAGAATAAAATAGAGCTTGGAATCTACCCTAAAAATTTGGAGAACTAGTTATGATTATTGGTAAAAAGCGGCAAGAGGTTATTTTTAATATTAAAAGGTGTGTTAAGGAGAAAAAATTTAACGCAAACGTTGAACCAGATGATCCAGTTTTAAGTAAAAAAGATCGCCTAAAATTAGTAGAAAAATTTTGGGCTAATCATAATAGTCCCTTTTCTAAAGCTATTAATATACTTGCACGCGGAATCCTTAACGTCGGAACGCCCCTTTTAACCTTAAATACCAAAATTGATAATCCTAAATCTCTTGGCAAGCTTTCTTCAGCTATTATAACTTGTAATCACTACAACTAATTTGATTGTCTCCCTCTTAAAAGGCTTGCTATGAAATATCATAAGCGATTATATTTTGTTATCGAAGATACTAATTTAAAACTACCAAACTAGATTGGCTTTTTAATGAGGAATATTGATAGCATCCCGGTAACTGCTAGTTTTCGCTATTTAAGAAGTGAACTACCAAAACACTTAAATAAAATCTTTTCTAAGAAAAATCACTGGGTTGTGGTATATCCAGAACAAGAATTATGGCTTAATTATCGAAAACCTCGTCCTCTGCAAAAAGACCCCTATTATTATGCAACTAAAATGAATGTTCCAATTATTTCATGCTTTGTAGAAATTAAGGACACTAACAAGCAAGAAAAATTGCATCCTGAATTTAACAAAACACGTTGGATTCTTCATGTTCTACCTACTATTTATCCTGATCCCAAACTCTCACTTGCTCAAAATATAGAAAAAATGCGTAAAGTTGACTACCTCCAAAAGAAAGCATCATATGAAAAATATTATGGGAAGAAGTTAGATTATACTTTTACAGATTGAGACATTGCTGGCTATAAGAAAAAATAGATTTTCTGCTTCTAATAACAGAAAATCTATCTTTAATTAAAAGTAATCATAAAACGAAACTTCACCCTTTATAAAATCATTATCTACTGGATGATGTTCCTTAATAAATCCTAATTGAACAGCTTGTTTCAAAGTTAAGTGACCTAATAAAACTTTTGTCCAATTAGTTAAAGAGCCGCTATAATCGGGATCTTTTTCATTTTTTCTCACTTTGGTCTCTTTGTTTATCTGATCAATCTCCCAAGTCCCATTATTTTCAGCAACTATTTCATCACCAGTTATTTCGATATTAATTTTACCGCTATTAGTTAAGTGCAAGGCCTCTAATACTTGTTCAACATTAATTATTCGAGTCATCATGTAAGGTGAAATTTGCACTTTTAATCCTTCCTGCTCTGGGAAAAATTCGCCTAGTAAGCTTGATTCTGGCATTTTCACACAGTATTTCAAATCACTTGAAGAATGACTAGCAATAATGCTTAATAAGGCTTTCGCTGCTTGAGGCGTTTTATAGTACAGCTCTTCCACCCTAAAGTCTCTATCCCGAATGCGATAGAACATATAGCCAGCTGGCTGATTATTTTTATCAAAGTAGACACAAATAAATCTGCCAGGATAATAGGTATCTAGACGATCCCACCACCACTCTTCACGATCAACAGTATTTCTTTGGTTATTTTGATTCAGCTTATCTTGATATAACTTTATGACTGCTTCTTTTAAGTTGGAATCTTTCCATTTTCCTCGGACAATTTTTCCTTCTTTAATTGGTTTAAACAAGCGCAAATAAGCCGGATTTAATTCATACATTTTTTCATAAATAGCATTTTCATAACCATAACGTCGATAAAAACTTTCAGAAAATGGTGCTAGATTAGAAATAGCGTAGTTCTGCTTGTACAATTCCAAAATAATTTCATTCATCAAGCGATTAATATCACCTTGACCGCGATTTTCCGGATATGACGCCACATAACCAACTCCACCCATTTTCACCTTTTTAGCAAAGATTCTACTTTCAAATTCATTAACCATGATGTAACTAGCTAGTTTTCCATCTTTATATTCGCCAAAGCTCATACTATGGTCATATCTGCTCAAAAAGTTAGCATCTTGGCGAAGATCATTAGTTTTTAAAAAAGAATATTCAACTAATGGAGCAATTTGATCTAAAGTTTGATTATCTTTATTTAGTTTCATTGGCTTTTACCTTTTCTAAGATTTTTTTGAAATATCAATTTATCAGATAATATACGTCTATATTTTCATCATACTAAGATAAAAGCGCAACAAAAAAGTCCTAACCACCTGGTTAGGACTTTTAAATTGTGCTACTAGAGGCGCACGGGTTCTAGTCATTGATTCCTTTAATATCAACGCTTCCAAAACACTAAATCTAAATCGTGTTCATGGGGGGTTAAATTACCCATAATTTATTCATTTGTTGGTTCATATTCGAATCAGCATATTTAAAAGGAAAACTAAGCCGCTTGCCAGTTACTTTATCAACCTGTTGTATTCTTACCTTCCATTTTCCTGCATATTTACCTTTTTCTACTTTTTTAATCATTTTATTGCCCTTTTCTTTTTACAAAAAAGAGCGTAGAACTTTGGTTCACCCATTATTCTACGCTCTCATATCTAATTAGTCCAAGTAGTCTCTTGATGATAACCTGATTTACTTAACCAGGTTTCTACTAAGCTGTAGTACTGATATTCAACGCTTTCCGTAATTCTTTGCCATTTAAAATCAATCGATGCATTTCGTATTATCACCTATAATTCAGTTGGAAAAATATTTACAAAGTCTAAGCATTTTCTTGATCGTTTTGCTTAGATTTTTTTGTTTTTAGGCGTTTTTTAATGAAGTGCTTAGTAATATGAAGTGGCTGAATACGTCTTAAAAGTTGCTCGACTGTATCCACTCTCCGATCACCTCTTTTGTATAATAACCAAAACCCTTGCTTATCCCAGTATAGTGCCTTGAAGCTATCATTTCGACTGCCACAAAACAAGAATACCTAAGGGATCAAGATCAATCTGTTCTTTGATTAAAGTAGCTAGGCCATCGATTCCTTTGCGTAAATCAGTCTTACCACAAACAATATAAACTTGGCCTAAATCACTGAGTTTAATCATAGGATCTTTTCGAGCAATTTATTCATCAATTCTAGATTCCAACCGCTATAGAAGTCTAATTCTAGGTCATTTTTCTTTAAAGAAAGCAGTAAATGATTACGAGCTGGCTTAGACTTTTTAGCTTTTGGCTCACGAGCAAGAGGGACGATTAGCTTTTTTTCTGACATATGAATAACCTCCAAAATATTGATAAATTAATCATAATTGAAATCTAAAACTAGTCTAGATACTCGGTTATTTTACGCTTACGTAGAATCTTGTTTTCATTTCACACAAAAAGGCGATCAAAAACAATTTTTCAAAAGTTTTCGATCGTCTTTTTAAATCTGAGAATTAACTTTCTCTAGATAATTTTATCAATAGAATTTATAAAAAACTATTATAAATTATTTTTCATCGCGCTTCTTCTTAAATACGAATAGACCAAGTGAAGCTAAAAGCATACCAAGCACACCCAAAATTGAAGTATCTTTAGTGCCTGTTTGTGGTAATGTCTTTAGGCTAGTAGCCTTGTTATTACCAATGGCATTATCATTTTCACCCTTAACACCTAGGTTGTTACCAGCGTTTGCGATGCTGCCATTAGCAGTAGAAGCTCCCTTAACTCTATCAGCTTGACTAGAGTTTGAACCATTCTTGTGTGAATGATACTTGCTTCCAAGAACATCTTCGCTTTTAGCAGCGATGACTAAATCAGTACCAGAAATGACATCCTTCGAACCATCTGGGTAGGTTACTGTAGCTGTACCGTTATCACCTACTGTAACTGTAGTGCCAGCTGGGAACTTATCCTTGTTTGCATTATCGACGTTGTTCTTAACTTGATTCTTTTCATCATCAGTTAAGTGACTTGGATCTTTAACAGTTACCTTGTCGCCTGGAACCGTTGGCGTGTATTGATCCTTGTTTGACTTCACGTTGACCGGAACCGGGACGTCCTTGCTTGACCCATCTGGGTAAGCTACATGCAGACTACCAGTGGTTGGTTGTCCGGCTTGGGAAGTGTCTGGCTTCGTCGTCCAACTATACGTTGTCCCCTTTGGCAAGTTGTCTTTATTGGTGACAACACTGTTTGGATCAACTTCCGCGTTTTGATCGACTGTTGGCGTGCTTACCGCTGGTTGATTGGTCTCGGCTTCGCTGTTAACGTAGACCGGAACTGTGACATTCGTCGTTGAATTATCTGGGTAGGTCACCTTCACTTCACCAGTTGTGTCGCCGGGCGTCTTGGTGTCAGGTTGCTGACTCCACGTGTACGTCGTTCCCGTTGGCAAGTCAGCGTTGTTGGCAATCGCTTCCTTCGCCTGCTCGTCCGTCAAGGTCGTGTTTTCATTCGTCTTGACCGGGGTCGTAACCGGCTTTGGCTTGTTGGTCTCGGCTTCGCTGTTAACGTAGACCGGAACTGTGACATTCGTCGTTGACTTATCTGGGTAGGTCACCGTCACTTCACCAGTTTTGGCGCCGGGCTTCGTTGTGTCTGGCTGCGTACTCCACTTGTACGTCGTATCCTTTGGCAACTCGCCGTTGTTGGCAATCCCTGCCTTGGCCTGATCGTCCGTCAAGGTCGTGTTTTCATTCGTCTTGACCGGGGTCGTAACAGGCTTTGGCGTGTTTGCCTTTACATAAACATAAGCATCGTGGTGCGTCCCTGAGTACGTCCCCGTGACGTCACTGGAGCCAACTTCGTAGTAATTAGTTGGCACCGTGTAGGTAAAGCCGTACTTGTCCCCAATGTTGCCATGAATGGTCTGAACTTTATCAACAAGTTCTGGCCCATCGGACGGTGCGTAGGAACTGTTGTTAACGCCCGTCACATCAATGAAGTGCAGCCGCATTTCGCTGCCTTTGGGATCGCTGTCCTTGGCGTAGTAGTAAATATAGCTGCCATCGACCTGACCAATTCGGTTGGTATAAGCATAGGGTTTACCATCCGGGGCATAAAAACTCATATAATCGTTGTAGCTCTCACGCCCCAAGACCTTGCTGGCACTCATCGATGGTATACGACTCCCCTTATAGTACGCAGTCGCCCTTACGGTCCCATCGGTATTAATCACCGTTTGCTTAATTACGACACTATCCGACAAAGCTAAATCATAAGTTTGCCCAACTTTATATGGCGAAATCGTACCGTCTTCATAAGCTGAGGCTTTATTAGTTGAGGGCAGGAACTCAGGTTTGGATACCAAATGATACCCCTTAACCGTTGGAGCATCACCCTTAACTTTGAAGCCTTGATAACCAAAGCCACTAATTTCCATTGGTTGAACAATGTCTTTTCCAGTTGCTTGGTCCACGTATCTAACCTTGGTCGAAGTTTTCTGTGGGATCGCACTTGCCCAGAAACTGATTGGCTCCGTTTTGGCCGCCACATCATTTTTTTCGTAAGTATTAGAGCCGTACGTAGGGTCCAATAAGCCCCCATCAAAGACCGGTAACATCCCCCATTCTCCGTTAAAGTCACTTAACTTAACTGTGAAGGAGTCACCATAGTTATGGAAAATTAAATCATAGGTACTGCCACCACTGCCAGCGACCCCAGTATATTGCTCTTTGATGCTATCCCCGGGCTTAATCGTCGTCTTGGAAGTTTTTTGCCTATAAGTGTGAATCGTGTAGCTGTACAGATTTTTATCACTTGGATCTTGGCTCCGCGCTAACAGGATTACCCGGTGATATTGTTCACTAAAATCAACGTACGCCGCAAAGAAATACTTGTCGGGATGACTGGTAATGATCCCCGGATTTGAAGTTGTCCCAAAAATCGTATCCAGCGTATTACCAGGATAATCTTTGCTAAAGATAGTCTTCCCCTTGGCCACCGTCTTATCGACCCATGTCTGGCCATCTCTGGTTCCCGTCGCACTTACGTGGAGCCCGTAATCGTATAGCAACGGTTGTTCCACTTTGTCATACGTCTGCGTCGTTGGTGGCAACGGCGTGTCAGTCTCAATATTTGTTCTAGCAAAATTGGTCAACAGCATTGCCGCTTGGGTCGCTGGAAGCGTAGTTTCATCCACCGTCACGGTTTGATCACTTGAAGCCGGTGCACCAGCCGCACTGGTGTTTGAAGTCTGGTTAGCCGATACCGTCCCCGCTTGGCTGGCCGGTGAGGAGGTCGCATTGCCCGAGTTTGCCGACTCTGATCTCTGACTGGCCGCAGGCGCCGGCACTTGGGTCTCCGGGGCTGCTTGACTGGCGTTCGCAGCAGAGCTGGTCGCACTGGCGGCCTGACTGTTGCTGCCCTGTGATCCACTTACTACCTCAGTCGCTGACGAACCAGACACGCCCGAACCAGCGCTACCTTGCGTCTTTGGTGCAGATTGTAAGGTTGTCGCAGCTTCTGGAACTTTACTAGTTGCTTTCTGAGTTACGCTTTCTATGGTTGCTGCCTTTACAGAATGATTTGTAAAGTTAATTCCAAAAATGGTTACTCCTAATAATACTGAAGCCATACCAACGTTAAGCTTACGCATACTATAACGCGGTGTCCGCTTAGTTTCTAAAAATCCAAGTCTTTTCATCATTATTTTTGCCTCCGAAATTTAATAACTAATTGAATATCGATAATTTAATTTCGGTTTTGATAAATAATCAAGACTGAACTCACCGCAATGATAACATAAACTTTACGTAATGCGTATTAATTAGCATACATCTTTATAAATTATATATATTTTATTTCGAGACTGTAAAATGTTTTGTGTAAGGATGAATGATTCCTTAAAGTTATTTCTTCAAGGTGGGAGTTATTCGATGGGTGGTAAGAACCATTCTTCCAATATTGCATTTTGTCCCCATTTCAGGAGAGTTATTTGTCCCACGATTTTTCTCGTTGGGAATTCAAAGAAAAACGCGTCAATCCTTTAAAAGCGCAACAGTTATATAAGCTCGAGCGCTTTTTTCTTTGCGGTTCTTTTTAAAACGCTCGTCTTCCTCGACAGGCCTCGAGTTCCCACATCCAAACCAAGCCTCAAACAAGCCAAACAAATCCAAACCAAACAAACCAAGTCAAACCCAAAAGCCAACGTATACCTCGAAGAATCCCGCACGCCCAGCATACACGAGGTACGGTCTGCGCTGCTTTCGCAGCTTGCCCGTCCCTCGATTATCGTAATATTCCAAGCGCTCCAGATTTTGCACATATAATAGAAGAAAAAAATTAAATTTTACGTCCAAGCGCCTCGCAACGCGCCCAATTTTAGAACAGTGTTTCGCATCTTTATTTGTTTAGTCATCTATAGTGCTACTATTAATCTATATGCAAATAGAAATAAGCGTTACACATGCAAAAACCAGATAAACTCTATATTTATGCAGATTTTCAAGACGACTTAAGAAATGCAGGCGATAACTGTACCCGTGTAAAAATAAATAAAGACGGCTACATGGTTGATCCAAAAAACAATAAGGCCTACGAGTTAGGCGATCAAGACGGCTTTAAAGAAGCAGCTTAAAACCTTGTACCATTTCTTAAAATCGATCCAAAAGCACATAAAAACATTATGCGTTTTATGGCAGGCCCCGGCGGAGCCGAAATAAACGGCAATAGAATGCACGATGGCGACTTAACCGACCAATATGTTGTCGACGCCCCAGCAGCCGATACAATTTCGTATTCGTATAACTTCCATAAGTTTACGCCAAAACAGATGCACGAAATGGATCCATATAATTCAATCGGCCTTACGCAAGGCATTACTACATATGTTTAACGGTTTAGCGCAGCAATAATAAAAACTACTTCTTTCTTATAATTTTTAGTAAACGATATTAATTATCCGAAACAAAAAAGAGCAACGTAAGTTGCTCTTTTTCCTATCTAATCTTCCATTTCCTTTTTTAAACTAGGATGGGCGGTATGTTTTATTATGAGCCTGTGTATCCCTCATAGCGGTTTCTAGTATCTTCACTCTTAACTACTTTACATTTTAATTCAGTAGTATTTTCAGTACGTCAGTAATAACACCAAAAACCAATTTTATATCCATCTTTATCGAAGAAATTACTAGTTATTCCTTCGGTATAAATCGTATAACTCATATTTTCACCTATTTAGTCTACATTGTTTCTAATAATTCAATTATACTCCGTGTTCACGCTGTGCACACAAAAAAACGGGCTTAAAGCCCGTCATATCAACATTTATTCTACGCTCTGAGTTCATTCAATGCACACACTCTAAAACTTGTGTAGATTATGTGCATTGTTTTTCTTTATACAAAAAAATTAACCTTAACTTATCTTCATAAAACGTTGATAAATCAAGATTAATCAATAAAAATGAATCTTTATAATGCTGACTAAAGGATTCGAACCTTCGACCTCATCATTACTAGTGACGTGCTCTGCCAACTGAGCTAAGTCAGCGTTTCTCACAACGTTAACTAGTATAGCAGATGATTTTGGAAAAAGCAAAACTTTTTTACAATAAAATTAATTACTTAATTAAAGATGTATTTATTATTTGCTTTTTAATAATATCATGATATTCTAATATAAAATCATTTAGGAGTTAAAACCATGAAATATTTACACCGCACTAATTTAAATACTTCTTCCTCCTCATCTTCCACCTCCAGTGGAACATGAGTGATTTTGTGTGGCCAAATATTTCCAAAAAAGCCTAGATTCGCTTAATCACTTTTATAGCAGAGTGATTTTTGTGAATCTGGGCTTTTTTTCTTTTAGAAAGGATTATCAAGATGAAACAACAAAACCATCTTAAGCGTTCATTAGGCTTCTTTTCAGCTATTTCAATTGTTATTGGGACAATCATTGGATCAGGTATCTTTTTCAAACAAGCCTCAGTTCTTCAAAGTGCTCATAATTCAACCTTAGCTATTAGTGCTTGTATCTTTGGTGGTGTTATTACACTAGCTGCTGGTTTAACAATTGCTGAAATTGGAGCTCAAATGCCATATACTGGCGGATTATATGTTTACATCGAGAAGTTATATGGTCGAATTCTTGGTTTTCTAGCCGGATGGATGCAAGTTATTGTCTATGGCCCCGCAATTATTGCAGCCGTAGGTGGTTTTACCGGTATTCTTATCGCCAATTTCTTTAATCTAGATGATTCCTGGCGCATTACTCTATCAATTGAGTGTATGCTTTTTATCACTATTATTAATTTTTTAGACAATAAGGTAGGGGCAACATTTTCTGTTATTACTACAATTGGAAAAATGATTCCGATTGCTGCAATTATTATTTTTGGTATCTTTTGGGGTCAAAATAATGCCCTCGGTCAGACTATCGCTGACGTTAAACAAAGTAGTGGCGGATTTGGAGTTGCTGTGTTAGCTACCTTGTTCGCTTACGACGGCTGGATTTTAATTGCGAACTTAAGTGGTGAAATGAAAAATCCTCAAAAAGTCCTTCCGCAAGCTATTATCTTAGGAATTACGATTGTTTTAACGATCTACACTCTAATTACAGTTGGTATCTTACGCTTTATTCCAGCCGACCTTATTGAGCAACTAGGAGAGGATACAACTAAGTATTTAGCTACAAAAGCTGTTGGTAATATTGGTGGAAAGCTATTAACATTAGGAATAATTATTTCAATGCTTGGCACTCTCAATGGTAAAATTATTACTTTTCCAAGGATTGTTTATGCTATGGCTAAAAGAAATGATTTACCATTTTCATCTTATTTAACCTATTTAACTCCAAAAGGAAAATCTCCTATTGTTGCTACTATTTTTATCACTGTATTAGCAACTTTAATGCTAGTATTGTTCGATCCTGATCGCTTATCAGACTTATGTGTCTTTACGTATCGTTGTCAGTGAACTATTTAATGATCCTGCTGGTGTAGTTCTATTTTTAGGAATAGTAGCTGTTGGCCTACCTATTTTTTACTATCTTAAGCGTAAGGAAAAAATAAGTAGAAATAAGGCGATAGAAATAAATGAAAATCATGATTAGCATAAAAAAAGACGCTAGATAAACTAGCGCCTTTTTTGTTCTTATAGTGCTGACTAAAGGATTCGAACCTTCGACCTCATCATTACTAGTGACGTGCTCTGCCAACTGAGCTAAGTCAGCTTATTTATATGACAATTATGTATTTAATCATATATTTTATTAATACACAAGAGTTTTTTTGATTTTTTAGTTAAGTTACTAATATTTTATTTTGTTATTCTGGAAAACGCTTTCAAATAATGTTACTATGTCAGTGTAGCTTAATATAATAAGTTACATTAACAAAAATTACTAATATTAATTGAGTATGAATATTGAGGATATAACATGAGCTACATTTATACATTACGTTACGTTTTTGATCCACGTACCAACACACCTGAAAAAGATGAGAAACTCTTAAATTTTGTACAAAAAGCAAAAATTGATGACGTAGCTTTCATTATTAACGGTGAAGAATTAAACCATAGCCACTTAACAAAAGAAGAGACTCAAGTTTGGTTGGATGCCATTATCCCCCTACAAAAGCAACTGGCTAAACTTGGTGTTACGACTAGTTTAAATCCATGGACAACCATTATGCACTCAGACCGTGGATTTAGTGTTAATCCTAAAATTGGCTTTAATACCTTTGTAGATATTAATGGTAATACTGCTAAAGATATGGCTTGTCCTGCAGATCCTACTTGGCGTAAATATTTAGCTCAGAGATATGCACAATATGCCTCAATTCATCCTCGTCGGTTATGGATGGAGGATGACTTTAGACACTATAACCATACTCCTCTAAAATTGATGTGCTTCTGCGACTATCATATGAAACTATACCAAGAAAAACTAGGTAAGGATGAAAGTCGAGAAGAATTTGTCAAAAACATGTTAAAGCCTGGAGAACCTACCATTGAACGAAAAATTTATCTTAATCAAGCTCGCAAGGAAATGATTGAAAACGAGCATTTGATTGAACAAGCAGTTCATAAGGTAAGTCCAGATACTGATATGGGACAAATGACTTCATTTCCAGACTGGCACGCTATTGAAGGCAGAGACTGGGCTAAACTATTTGATGCTCAAGCTGGTCCTGGACACCCACGTGTAGCCCGGCCTCACCTACCAGCTTATAACGAAGTAGCTCCTTTGATTTATGGGCGCAAATTCGAAGAATATAGCCGTACTACTGCTGCGTTTTTAGGCCCACATGCTGAATTATATCCAGAACTAGAAAATTCAATGTGGACTCCGCAAGTAAAATCTAATACCTTTATTGCTTTTCAAATTATTACGACCGCCCTTCTTGGTGCAAAGGGCATTATGCTTAATATCTTTGATATGATGGGCAACGGAATTAATGAAGATTGGGGCTATGGCAAGATGCTTGCAGATATTAAACCATTTGCTTCTGCCTTATCTAACCACCGTCTCAATATGAAAGAATTAAGAGGTATTAAAGTTCTAGTAGATCAGGATTCTGCTTATACTGCTCATACTACTTTGGGCAAAGAGCCAGAAGAATTGCTTCCCCATGAAAAAAACTGGGCTAGTCTTTTAGCCAGTTTTAGCTTTGCAACAACTATTTTGCCTATTCAAAATAATTTTGAAATCGAAGATCAAACAATTGCAATCGCTGGTCAACTGCTGCGCAATCTTACAGATAGTCAAATCACTAAACTAATCACACAAAATACAGTTCTACTTGATGGTGAAAGTATTCAAGTTTTGCTTGATCGAGATTTAGGTAACTTACTCCATATTCAATCTGCTAAATGGCATGCAGCTAAAAGTGGATATCAATCATTTGAACAAGCAGATGGTGTTACTGTTCAAGGCGTTAAAAATCCACGTATTACCATGCTTCAACACACTGGTAATTATTTACAGCTTGATTATCAACCAAATAGCAATGTCAAAATTTGGAGTTCGGCTTATAATTCTATCGATCAAAAACTTGGAAATTTCATGGCAGTTATTGATGACCATATAATTGTCCTTCCCATGGATCAAGATCCAAAACACGGTTGGGAATCACAATTTTCTTCATATAAACAAGGGTTGATGCAACAAATTATGGCTAACGTTGAACCTACTGACTACTTAATCAATATGCCTCACGTTAAATTAAACATTCAAGAAAATGGTAAAGTAGTCTGGCTAGCTAATTTCAACTTAGATAGTTATACAGAGATTAAATGGCACATCAGTGAGCCTTTACCATCTGCTACGGCTACCTTAATTAGAAAGCATGGTAGGAGCATTGAAAAGGAAGCAGTTAAAATTGATGTGAGAGATAATATTGCTACAATTAAAGCTTCCCTTTCACCTCTTGAAACTATTCAACTGATATTTTAGTAATCAAGAAGAGCATTAGCTCTTCTTTTTTATAGATAAATGTCTTCTGCTTTTATCTTTAAGCCAAAAAGCATTAAAATAAAAATAATACAACCCTTAATGAGAGGACTTTTATCTTGGGTAAAATACTTGATTATGTTCGCTGGCGAGGGGACCTCACGCTTGATCGAGAACCATTCAATAGTTTAGATGCTGGACTTTTTGCAGCATTTGCTTATCTTCCTTTTGATTCTAGTGTTAAAGGGCATACTCTCGAAGCAGCTACAAAACGTTTAATACAAAAAAAAACATTAATTCATTCAGATAAAGTAGAAGCTCAATTAATCAACCTTAGTGATCGATATAAAAATATGCGCTTTTTAGACTGGTCTCATCTTTCCCAGAAAAAGCCACCAGTCCAGTTCACAGCCATGACAATTGAATTAGATCCTCAGACTATTCTAGTAGCCTATCGAGGAACTGATGGATCCATGGTCGGACTTAATGAAGATGTAGATATGAGTTATCAGCCAGAAATTTTTGGACAAAATGTAGCAGCAGACTATTTAGATAAAATTGCTCAGACTTATCCTGATAAGCAAATTTATACTACTGGTCATTCAAAAGGTGGAAATTTTGCTGCTTATGCTGTCTCTGCTGTTTCACCTAAAATTCAAGATCAAATAATAAAAGCATATAGTTTTGACGGTCCTGGCTTTATGAAAGAAACTTATGATCAACTAGAATTTCAAAGAGCTATTCCCAAGATGATCACCTATGTTCCTGAAGGATCAATTTTTGGAATGATGCTTGATCATCCCGAACGTGTCATCGTAGTTAAAAGTAAGATGAAACATTTAATGCAGCAACATAATCCTCTTCATTGGGAAGTTGCTCGAAATGGCTTTGTTCTGGCTCCTTTTCTCAGTAATGCCAGCAGAATTATTAGGAGTACATTTATTTCCTGGAATACAAAAATTCCACGTGAAAAACGTGAAGAGCTCTGGCTTGCTTTCTTTACTGCTCTAGAATCCCAAGAAATTACCGATGCTAGCCAACTAACAACTAATAAAATTCGTGGCGCAATCCAATTTAGTCATGCTTATCTTTCATTAGATCCCAAAACTCGCTTAATTGCTAATGAAATAGTATCTGATATTGCCACGACAGCACGTCAATACATTAATCTTCCATTTCTTAACCATACTGAACATCTAGAGCCCCTTGGCAACGATTCAAGTAAAGGTCCAATTGTTGATGATTCATATGATGGAAGTTAAATTTGTTTCATGTGAAACACAAAAAAGGCAACTTCAAATGAAGTTGCCTTTTTACTATATATTTTTATTGATTTTTCAAAGCTTCCTTAGCTAGTTCAAAGTCACCTAAAGTGGCAGAACCATTATCTTCAACTGCTGGACGTACAATTAATTCGTCAACGTCTGGCGTTGCGACATAATTATTATTAAATTCTCTAAAGAATCCACGAACTTGAACCAAGTCTTGATCATTGAGTACTGATCCACCAACAACCATTACATCTGGGCGCATAGTCATGTAAGCATTGAATAATAATTGAGCTACATAGTATGAAACATAGGTAAATACCTTATGGTCTCTAGGTAGTTTTTCACCTGGAATACCAGTTCTTCCTTCTAGAGAAGGTCCAGCTGCCATTCCTTCAACACATTTATTTCCATGAAATGGACATTTCCCAGTATAGTTGTCGCCAGGGTAAGGAGTGACTAGCATGTGGCCCATTTCTGGGTGATTATTTAAACCAATAAATCTACCTGCTTGTACAGCGCCGGCACCAATTCCTGTCCCAATTGTTACATAGAAATAAGTCTTAGCATCATCTTTTCCACGTGCAATATACTCACCATAACAAGAAGCATTCACGTCCGTAGTCATTACCACAGGAATACCTAATTCTTTTTCAAAAGTGCCTTTAACATTGGTTCCTGACCAACCACGCTTAGGTGTATCTAAGATATAACCAAATGTTCTAGAATTTGGATTGATGTCAATTGGACCAAAAGTACCAATTCCCAAAGCAGCTACTGGATGCTCTTTAAAGAATTCAATACTTTTTGCTAAAGTTTCTTTTGCATCTGTTGTTGGAATTCTCTTCTTAGCTACAATTTTGCAAGTTTCTGTATCTTGAACTGCCAAGATAAATTTAGTTCCACCAGCTTCAATACTACCGACATATTTATTTTCTACCATTCAACTTACACCTTCTCATTCACTTAACTTTACTAAAAAGATATACTTTTAACTATTATAGTATAGCCAATTAATGAAACGCTTACAAATCTTTTTTTTAAGCCTCGCTATGTGTATAGTCAAGATTTGAAAAACGGTTATATGGCTTAGAGAACATTAATTTAACTGTTCCACGTGTACCAGAACGGTTTTTCTCGATAATTACTTCTACTTCGCCGTTATCTTCTTCTGCTTCTACTTCGCCCTCATCATCTTCGTCGCGCTCATCACGATAATAATCATCACGATAAAGGAAGGCAACAATATCGGCATCTTGTTCAATAGACCCAGATTCACGAATATCAGATAAAACTGGACGCTTATCTTGACGTTGTTCAACTGAACGAGAAAGTTGTGAGAGGGCAATAACAGGAATATGTAATTCTTTAGCTAATTTCTTTAATTGACGTGAAATTGCAGAAACTTCTTGTTGACGAGATTCACTGCGTGGTCCTTCAATTAGCTGCAAGTAGTCAATTACAATTAAGCCTAAATTTCCTTTTTCTTTAGCTAATCTACGGGCTTTAGCTCGAATCTCACTCATTTTAATTCCCGGCGTATCATCAATGTAGATACTGGTATTATCTAGTGAACCAGCTGCTACAACTAGCTTACGCCACTCTTCATCAGTCAGCTGACCGGTTCTAAGATGCTGTGAATCAATTAGTCCCTCAGAAGCTAGCATTCTTTGAACTAATTGCTCAGCTCCCATTTCAAGAGAGAACATAGCAACGGTTTTGTCAGTTTTTAGTCCAACAAATTGTGCCACATTAAGAGCAAAAGCAGTTTTACCAACCCCAGGACGAGCGGCCAAGATAATTAATTCATCATCGTGAAAACCAGTTGTCATCTTATCTAATTCAGAAAATCCAGATGGTAAACCAGTCACCATATTTCCATCATCAGGAATCGAGTTAATTTCTTCCATAGCCGTGTTTAATACATCATGAATAGATTTGAACCCACCACTTGCATTATCCTGGGAGACCCCCATTATTTGGCTTTCTGCATCATCTAAGATATCAGTTACATCATCAGAGCCTTCAATTGCATTTTGAATAATCCTTTGACTAGTAGAAATTAGATTTCTAAGAATAGCTTTTCGCTTTACAATTTTTGCGTAGTAAGTAACATGGGCTGCTGTCGGAGTTGCCATTGATAGTTCCGTAACGTAGGCAATGCCTCCAATATCATCCACTTGATTATTTTTCTTTAACTCATCTTGTAAAGTAACTGGGTCAATTACTTCCTCACGATCTGAGATATTAAGCATTGCCTGAAAAACAATTCTATTTGCATGTTCATAAAAATCATCAGGCTGTAATACATCCGAAGCATCAATAATTGCTTCGGGATCTAAAAAGACGGCCCCTAGGACCGCCTTTTCTGCTTCACTATCATGGGGAATTTGTTGAGAAACAACATTATCCATTATTAGTCTTGCTCCGTAATGTGAACGCGAATTACTGCTTCTACGCCTTTAAATAATTTAACAGGTACATTTGTATACCCTAATGATTTAATTGGTTCTGGAAGCTCTAATTTACGCTTATCAACCTTGATTCCGTATTGCTTTTCAAGTCCTTCAACAATCTTCTTACTTGAAATAGAACCAAATAAGCGAGAATCAGTACCAGCCTTAGACTTAAAGTTAACAATAGTTTTGTCGTCTTCAAGTTTTTTCTTAATATCTTCAGCAGCAGCCTTTTCTGCTTCATAAGCATCTTTTTCAGCTTTTTGAACACGTTTTAAGGTATTTAAGTTAGAACTAGTAGCTTCTTTAGCGTATCCATTTTTAATCAAGAAGTTTTGAGCATAGCCATCAGGTACGTTCTTAACTTCTCCGCGTTTACCTTTACCCTTCATGTCTTTAATAAAAATAACTTTCATAAGTTTCACTCCTATTCATTTTCTTTGAGGTAGTCATTAACTGCTCCCAAGAGCTTAACTTTAGCTTCTTCGATTGTTATCCCCTTGAGCTGAGTTGCGGCATTAGATAAGTGACCGCCTCCGCCTAGTTTCTCCATAATTACTTGAACGTTAACATTACCCATTGAACGAGCTGAGATACCAACTGCATCTTTACTCCGTCTAGTTAATGCAAAACTGGCATCTACATGTTCAAGAGATAAAGCTGTATCGGCTGCTTGAGCAGTAATAATGGGATCATAAAGCTTATTTTCTTCACCCACTAAGAGAGCCATATCTGGTTCAATCATGTCAATCGTAGAAACTAAGTGACTTCTTTGCAAGTAATTATCGATATTTTCTTTCAAAAGTTCAGATACAACTTGCGTATCTGCTCCAATTGACCGTAAATAACTTGCTGCATCAAAAGTTCTAGTTCCAGTTCTCAAGGAGAATTCCTTTGAGTCGACTGTAATACCAGCTAGCATAGCTGATGCTTCTAAATCAGTCAAGACACCTTCTCCGCCTTGAGGTTGGTACTCAATCATTTCAGTTACAAGCTCACAAGTCGAAGATGCATACGGCTCAATGTATACCAGCATTGGATTTTCAGGGAATTCTTCCCCGCGGCGGTGGTGATCAATAATAATTAATCGATTCTTCAACCGGTCGTAAAGTTCTGGATCATAAGTAATACTGTACTTAGAGTGATCTGTTAAAACTAGTAAAGACTCATCTGTTGCTTCTTCTAAAGCATCTTTAGGCGAAATAAATACATCTTTATCGATACCGGCAGCTTGCATTTTAGCAATCAAACGTCCCACGTCATAATTAACGTGATCAACATCTAAAACAACACTAGCTTTTACACCATGAATTCGAGCAATTTTTACAATTCCAATTGCAGAGCCAATCGCATCTAAGTCAGGATTTCGATGCCCTTGAACAAAAACATGGTCAACGCCCTTAAATAATTCTACCAAGGCCTGAGAAACCATTCTAGCTCTTACCCGAGTTCGTTTCTCCATTGGATTAGATTTTCCACCATAAAAATGAGCTTCATGACCCGATTGTTTTACAACAACTTGGTCTCCACCACGTCCTAAAGCTAAATCTAAGTTAGATTGAGCTTGATCAGCAATTTCATTTAAGCTTTCTGAGCCAAATGCAATCCCAATAGACAAGGTCAATGGCATATTCTTTCGACTTGATTCAGTTCTAACTTTATCCAAAATAGAGAACTTATCTTCTTCCATCTTGGCCAAATCATGCATATGCGTCAACAAAATAAAGTGATCTTCATCAATACGCTTAAGATATGAATTAAATTGTCCAGCGTAATTGCTGAGGGCATTTTGGACATATGAACTCATATTTGTTAAGTTCTGATCACTCATAGATTGACTTAATTCATCATAATTATCAATAAATATTAAGCCAATTGCTAATCTCTCCTGTTTATACTTTTCCTCAATATTGGCATAGCGCGTAATATCAAGTAAATATACGACACCCAAGTCATCTTGGACAACCATTTCAAACTTTCGGTCGCCCCATTTAATAATTTTATTTTGATTGCTATTTGACTTAATAGCATCATCAACATATTTAGCTAACTCTTTATCTACTGACGAGATAGAAGAGCCAATAATATCTTTACCATGCAAATACATTTGCAGATAAGGATTAATCCATTGAATTTGTCGATCTTTATCATAAAGCATAATTCCGAGAGGCATTTTAATCATAGCCTCTTGTTCCCCACGCTTTATGCGGTATGAAAGATTAGCAGCATAATTATTAGTATTCCCAGCTAGAACATAAATTCCATATATTACAAAAATAATTGTTAAGATGAACAGCAGCACCATAGCAATTCCAAAAAGTGGACTAATTAATGTCCCAATAATCGCTCCTAATAAGGATAAAACAAGGACAATAATCAATGATGCTGTTAAACGTGTATCTTTAACAAATTCAGGCAATTCTAATTTGCGTAAAAAGCCTTTCATTGAAATTCCTTCCTGTTTATAGCATTAATATCATCAAAAATAATACACTACATCATTTTATATTATACATCAAAAAATGCTTGCTTATCATCTAAGCTAAGCAAGCATCAGAGCATGTTATGTCGACGTAAATACCAAAGCAAAATTGCCATTACAATAATCGAACCTACAGTAATTATCACCCAGTCAAATGGATTATGAAAAATAGGCAAATCAACATTCATCCCAAAGAATCCTGTTACAATAGTTGGAATTGTTAACAGAAGTGACCACACAGTCAAAAACTGCATGGTATTGTTTAAGTTATTATTCAGAATGTTGTTGGACGTCTTAGAGATTTCTTCAGTCACTTCACTATAAATTTTGATCATTTGTGAAGATTGCTGAACTTCAATGATAATATCGTCACACATTTCCTCTTCAGAAGCATTCATATGAAGTCCTGATTTTTTATTTTTTAGACTTTCAAGCATCATTAGATTAGTTCTAATTGAACTAGATAAATAAACCAAACTTTTTTCAACTTGTGATAATTCTTGTAAGTCTTTATTATGAATTCGCTCACTTAAGTTATTATCTAAAACTAATCGTTGACTGTTTAGCTGGCTAAGTGCCCTTTGAAAGTATTTCGTAACGGCAAAAAGAATAGCAAAAATCAATTCTTTTTCACTATGAATATGCTCATCGGGGCGTTGCCTAAATTCTTCAATCATATAAGTTGTATCAGGAGAATGAACAGTAAAAAGTGTATGATCGACCATTAAAAACTTTATTGGTAAAGTCGTAAAATGATCTGCATCAGCTGTTGGCCAAACTGGAACATCGTAAACCAACAAATCACTGTTAGTAATATAATCATGATCAAAGTGAGGACGTTCGTGAAGGTCGGTAATATAAGAGATAATCTCTGACGTCAAATCAAAATCATCTTTTAATAATCTAATATCATGATCGTCACAGTTATAAATATCGTACCATTTGTAGTCAAAATCAATGTTTCCGGCTAGTTTTTGCTTAATAATCATGACAATCCCTCCATTTACTTCTTTTATAATACCGCAAAAAACAAAATAAAAAGAGTAGCATAAGCTACTCTTTTTATTAATTGTGATCTGTTATTAGTCTTCTGCGACGAATGGCAATAAGCCCATAACACGAGCTCTCTTAATAGCAACAGTCAACTTACGTTGATTCTTTGCGCTAGTGCCAGTGACACGACGTGGTAAGATCTTACCTCTTTCAGAGATAAAACGTTTCAACAAATCAACATCCTTGTAGTCGATGTAGTCAATGTGGTTAGCTGCAATAAAGTCAACCTTACGACGACGACGGCCACCTCTTCTTTGTTGAGCCATATCAAAGATCCTTTCTAATTAAAATTAAAATGGGAGATCATCATCTGAGATGTCAATTGTGCTACCGGAATCTGCAAATGGATCTTGCGGTTTATTGCTTTCTCCACTAGCAGGAGCATTGTTCATGCTTGGTGCACTTGATCCACCAAAATTATTGGTACTTGGAGCATTTCCTCCTTGGGGAGCAAAATTGCCACCATTAGTCTGACGATTCTCACGATCACGACGTGATTCTAGTAAAGAGAAATTATCAACAATGACTTCAGTCACGTATACTCTCTTACCGTCTTTATCATCGTACGTTCTAGTTTGAATCCGACCTTGAATACCAACTAATGAACCCTTTGAAGTAAAGTTAGCAAAATTTTCTGCTGCTTTACGCCAAATTACACAGTTGATGAAATCAGCACCACGTTCACCTTGACTATTGGTATATTGACGGTCAACAGCTAGAGTAAACGTAGCAACTGAGATTCCACTCCCGGTTGTACGTAAATCAGGATCACGTGTTAAACGGCCAACAAGTACAACATTATTAATCATACTTTTGTCCCCTTCCTAATTCACGAAAACAAATTACTTGTCTAATTTTACAGTCATTGAACGTAAAATTTGGTTATCGATACGAGAAAGACGACCAAATTCATCAACTGGTTCAGAGTTTTCTGCAACGAAAGTCATAATGTGATAAGTACCTTCACGGTATTTTTCAATTTCGTATGCGAAACGTCTCTTACCCCAATCTTTAGATTCAAGTTCTTCAGCACCGTTGTCAGTAACAACTTTATCGAAACGATCGATCAATGCTTTCTTTGAATCTTCGTCAATATCAGGCTTGATGATGTAAGTAACTTCGTACTTAGTTTTTGCCATAATAATTGCACCTCCTCTTGGACTAAATGGTTCTTGTTAAAATCAAGAACAAGGAGTAATGAATAATATTACTCACAATGCTTGATTTTATCACATAAACAAAAAATTACCAAATATTTTTTCACGTGATCCTGAGTTTCATTACTCAATTATTATTACGCAAAAAATTTGGTAATTTTTTATTTATTAATTTTCTTTTACTGGTTCTTCTTCAGCAGTGCTTTCTTCGTCTTCATCACTAGCTTTAGGAACGGCAGTAATACTTGCTACTTGTGCACCATCGTCAACCTTGATTAAACGTACACCCAATGTAGCTCTTCCAGTTTGAGAAACATCGTCCACATCAAATCGAATCATGACTCCCGCACTGGTAATTAGCATAATATCTTCATCGCCATTAACTACTGTTACACCGGCTAAAGGACCGTTCTTTTCAGTAATGTTTGCAGTCTTAATTCCTTTACCGCCGCGTCCCTTAACTGGGTATTCAGAAGCTGCAGTACGTTTTCCATATCCTTTTTCAGAAATTACTAATACTTCTGAATCAGGTTCTAGAATATCAGATCCAACGACATAATCGTTATCTCTTAAATTGATTCCACGGACACCAGCTGCTGTTCTTCCCATCGAACGAACATCTTTTTCATTAAAGGTAACTGCATAACCTAAATGGGTACCGATAAGAATATTTTGTTTTCCATCGGTAGTTAAAACATTATTCAGTTCATCCCCGTCTCGCAAAGTTAAGGCAATTAACCCACTTCGACGAATATTCTGGAATTCACTGACTTTTGTTCTTTTAACTGTTCCCATCTTAGTAACAAAGAAGAGATAATTATCGTCCGCTCCTTCGGGTACATTGATTACAGCTTGAATTTTTTCACCTTTATCAAGTTCCAGTAGGTTAACTATTGGTAAGCCTTTAGCATTTCTTCCAAATTCTGGAATTTCATAAGCTTTCTTTGAGTAAACCTTCCCTAAGTTAGTGAAGAATAGTAAAAAGTCATGGGTACTTGAGAAGATTAAATGATTGATGAAATCATCATCTTGCACTCCCATTCCCTTTATTCCGCGCCCACCACGGTTTTGAACCTTGAATTCATCCGCTGGCATACGCTTAATGTAGCCATTATGAGTTAGAGTTAAAAGAACATCTTTTTGTTCAATTAAATCTTCATCTTCAATTGAAACTGCTTCACCTTCGGCAATCTTAGTACGACGATCATCACCAAAACGCTTTTGAATATCAAGTAACTCGTTATAAATAATCTCATCAATTCGTTCTGGTTTAGCTAAGATATCTTTGTAATCTGCTATTTTTGCTTGCAAATCTTGATATTCAGCTTCAATTTTATCGCGCTCTAAGCCTGTTAAACGCACCAATCTCATATCTAAAATAGCTTGAGATTGACGATCGTCTAAGCCAAAGTTTTGAATTAATTGTGCCTTAGCAATATCACTATTTTGTGAACCGCGAATAATCTTAATGATCTCATCAATATGATCAAGGGCAATTCTTAATCCAGCTAAAATATGTGCTCTCGCTTCAGCCTTCTTTAATTCAAACTTAGTTCTACGGGTAATAACATCTTCTTGGTGGTGAAGGTAGTACTCAAGCATTTGCTTCAAGGTTAAGAAATGAGGGGCACCATTAACGATGGCCACCATATTCATTCCGAAGTTTGCTTGCATTTGGGTTTCTTTAAATAAATTATTCAAAACCACACTAGCACTTGCATCGCGGCGAATATCAATGGTAATTCTCATACCAGTCTGATCTGATTCATCCCGTACACCAGTAATACCATCAATTGTCTTTTCACGGGCTAAATCAGCTATCTTTTTAACTAATTCAGCCTTATTTACTAAATAAGGAAGTTCCGTAACTACAATTCGCTCGCGACCATTTTTTTCAGTTTCAATCTCGGTCTTTGCCCGAACAATGATATTTCCTTTTCCGGTTTCATAGGCACGGTAAATACCTCCGCGTCCCATCACAATTCCACCAGTTGGAAAATCTGGACCAGGAATAACTTTCATTAAATCCTTGGTAGTAACATCGGGGTTATCCATCAACATGTGAATGCCGCGAATTACTTCTGCCAAGTTATGTGGCGGAATATTTGTTGTCATACCAACAGCAATACCACTAGCACCATTAACAAGTAAATTAGGAATTCGTGCTGGCAATACTACTGGTTCATTTTCTGTATCATCGTAGTTACGTTGCCAATCAATAGTTTCTTTATTGATATCACGAAGCATTTCAACCGCAATTTTGCTCATCTTTGCCTCGGTATAACGCATTGCGGCTGGTTCATCCCCATCGACAGAACCAAAATTTCCGTGTCCATCAACTAACATGTAACGATATGAAAAGTCTTGGGCCATATGGGCCATAGCTAAATAGATTGAAGAGTCACCATGCGGGTGGAATTTACCCATAACTTCCCCAACAATTCTAGCGCTCTTCTTATATTGCTTATCGGGTGTAACTCCTAATTCATGCATTCCGTAAAGAATACGACGTTGTACAGGCTTTAGACCATCTCGAACATCAGGTAGGGCACGAGCCACAATAACCGACATAGCATAATCTAAGAATGATGTACGCATGGTATGGGTTAAATCAACATTACGTATTCTGTGATCTTGAGGTTGATTTTCGTTAGCCATCTAAAGCCTCCTAAGCATCTAAATTCTCAACGTATTTTGCGTTCTTTTCAATAAATTCTCGTCTTGGACCTACTTCATTACCCATCAAGAGGTCAAATATCTTGTCAGCATCTTCAGCATATTCAGGACTTACTCGATCTAAACGACGATTTTCTGGGTTCATGGTAGTTTCCCATAATTGCTCTGGATCCATTTCACCTAGTCCCTTATAGCGTTGAACAACTGGCTTAGGACTTGGTTGCAAGGTACCTAAATAATCGTGTAATTCTTCATCAGTATCGAGATATTTCTCTACCTTACCTTGACGAACTTGATATAGAGGCGGACGAGCAATGTAAACATATCCCTTTTCGATCATTGGACGCATATAGTTGTAAAAGAGCGTCAAAAGCAGAGTTCGAATGTGAGCACCATCGACATCGGCATCTGTCATGATAATCAATTTATGGTATCTTGCCTTTGAAACGTCAAAATCAGCACCAAATCCTGTACCTAAAGCGGTAAAGAGGGATCTAATTTCTTGGTTAGCAAGAATTCTATCCATTGAAGCTTTTTCAACGTTCAAGATCTTACCTCTAATTGGCAAAATTGCCTGGGTTAAACGAGAACGTCCTTGCTTTGCAGATCCACCGGCAGAGTTACCCTCAACGATAAATAACTCTGAAATACTTGGGTCATTACTGGTATTGTCAGCTAATTTTCCTGGCAAGTTAGCAATTTCAAGTCCTGACTTCTTCCGTGTAACTTCACGTGCACGCTTAGCAGCAGTTCTAGCTCTTTCAGCAAGTTGTCCTTTTTCAACAATCTTACGACCAACAGAAGGATTTTCCATTAAGAAACGACTAAACGTTTCTGAAAATGCTCGATCGACTGCAGTTCTAGCATCTGAGTTTCCAAGCTTAGTCTTAGTCTGACCTTCAAACTGAGGATTAGGGTGCTTAACAGATACAACAGCTGTAATTCCTTCACGAATATCTTCACCAGATAAGTTATCATCTTTATCCTTCAAGATTTTAGCCTTATGAGCATAATCGTTAACTACACGAGTTAGAGCAGTCTTAAAGCCGGCTTCGTGCATCCCACCTTCATAGGTGTGAATATTGTTTGCAAAGGTCATTAAAGTGGTTTTATAGCCATTGGTGTATTGCAATGCAACTTCAACATCAATACCTTCATAATTACCTTCAACATAGATTGGTTCATCAAATAACACTTCTTGACCTTTGTTTAAAAAGGCAACGTATTCTTTGATTCCACCTTCAAAGTGGTAAACATCCGTTTCAGCACTTTCTTTACGCTTATCGGTAAAGGTTAATTTTAAGCCTTTGTTTAAGAAAGCAAGTTCACGAATTCTGTTCTTTAAAATTTTATCGTCGAAAGTTGTAGTTTCGGTAAAAATATCTGGGTCAGGATAGAAATGAACGATTGTTCCATGTTCTTCAAGAGGAACGGTACCCACTTGCTTCATTTCTCCTACTACACGGCCATGATCAAAAGAAATGGCGTATTTCTTTCCATCTCTCATAACTGTAACATCAAGTTTAGTTGAGAGGGCGTTTACTACAGAAGCCCCAACACCGTGAAGACCACCAGATACTTTATATCCGCCACCGCCGAATTTACCACCAGCGTGCAAAACAGTAAATACAGTTTCTAGGGCTGGACGACCTGTTTTAGTTTGAATATCAACCGGAATACCACGTCCATCATCTTGGACTGTAACACTGCCATCTTCATTAACAGTAATTTCAATCTTGGTCGCAAATCCTGCTAATCGTTCGTCAATACTATTATCAATAATTTCCCAAACAAGGTGGTGTAAGCCTTGGCTACTAGTTGAGCCAATGTACATACCTGGGCGCTTTCTAACTGCTTCAAGTCCGCCTAGAACTTGAATTTGACTTGCGTTATAAGTATCAGCACGCTTTTCAAAATCTTTAGCTTTATTTAATGCTGCCTTGCTCTTATCTTCTGCCATTTAACTCTCCTTTGTACTGATCGTTCCAGCAGAAATGTGATAGACCTTAGGTTCTTTCACGATTTCCCAAGAAATACCTTCTAAATCTGTTGTTGTGATAAAAGTTTGCGTTTTTCCATGAATATAATTTAGTAAACTACTTTGTCTTCGATTATCTAATTCGCTCATTACATCATCTAAAAGTAAAATTGGATACTCTTGTGTCAGTTCATGTACTAATTGAATTTCAGCCAACTTTACACTTAAAGAAATCGTCCGTTGCTGTCCCTGAGATGCAAAATCATGGGCATTTTTATCGTTAATCAAAAAATCCAAGTCATCTCGATGAGGTCCACTCAAAGTAGTCCCCTTTCGAATTTCATTAGGACGATTTTTTTTATAACTAGTAATAACTTTTTGATAAATGGTCTCTACATCATCATCTGGGGTAATTTCCTTAACTGATGGACGATAAAAAATCTGTAATTTTTCAGCTTGACCACTAATCTCACTATGAGCACTTTGAGCATATGAATTAAGTTTTTTAATGTATTTAATTCTTCTAGAAATTATCTCCGCTGCAATTCCTGCAAGCTGATCTGACAAGACATCTAAAAAAACTAAATCATTTGCTTTTTTTATGCTCAATTGCTTCAAGTAATTGTTTCTTTGTTGCAGTACCTGACGATACTGACTTAAAAAATATAGATATTCTGAATTAATTTGCCCAAACTCTAAATCCATAAATCGCCGTCTAGTCGATGGAGCGCCTTTTACCAAGGCTAGATCTTCTGGAGAAAACAAAATTGCATTCATTTGTCCTACATAAGCGGAAAGTTTCTTTTGTTCCAGTCTGTTTACCCAAGCTTTTTTTCCGTTTGGTGTTAAACGTAATTTAAGCTCTACTTCTAATTGACTTTTATGGACCTTCCCTTGTAAGCCAGCAAATTTACTTCCAAAACGAATTAATTCTTTATCACTGTTTGTTCTATGAGACCGAGTTAGGGCCAAAAAATAAATCGCTTCAAGTAAATTAGTTTTTCCTTGGGCGTTTGGACCAATAAAAATATTTACATGAGGGTCAAAATTTATCTTTAGTTCTTCAAAATTTCTAAAATCTTTTAATTCAAAGTTTGCAAGATACATCGGCTACTCTGAAATAAATTCATACTCTTCTCCAGCTAAGTTTAGTTCATCTCCAGGATGTATTTTCTTTCCACGGCGATCTTCAATTTCACCGTTCAACTTAACAGGATTTTCTTTTAGATACCATTTAGCTTGACCACCAGAAGATATTACACTCTCTTCTTTTAGAAACTGAGCAAGCGTAATATATTCTCCCTTAATTGTGAATTTTTTGATAATATCACCCCATTTACCTTGTCATACCTAGTTATTATACCGTTTTTTTATGTGAAATTCAATTTTATGACGTACTGTAGCCTTTTTTAAGCCACTTTATTCCAATTTAATATGACTATACTTAACTAGATAAAAATTCGCTTAATCAGCCTAAATTTGGCTTTTAAGTACAATGCAAAAAAAAGAGCTACTTCTGTAGCTCTTTTTATAAATTAAAATGTTCTAACTGGCGTGATTAATTGAGTGAAATTAACATCTTGTTTTGCCGGTATCACTGTAAATGGTCTTAGCGGCTGAGTAAAGTTCATAATAATGGAATCAGTAATAGAGGCACGTAAAGCTTCTCTTAGATAATCAGGATTGAAGGAAATAGTTAAGCCATCTCCTTCAAGATTCTTAAAGCCAATTTCTTCTTCCACATTTCCTATCTCCGGTGAATCACCTTGAAGTTTAACTAATTGATTTTGAACATCAAGAGTCATCTTAACCACATTGTTACGGCTTTCGTGAGTAAGAAGACTGGCACGTTCGAGAGAACGAGCTAAAACTGGTAATTCAAATTCAACTGATGTTGTAGATTCAGTTGGAATTAAACGATCAGTGTCTGGATATTGTCCATCAAGTAAACGTGAATAGAACGCAATGTTTCCAACTTCAAATAAAACTTGGTTTTCACCAGGATTTACTGTGATTTCGGGATCACTTTCTCCGATAATTCGGGATAATTCTACTAAGCTCTTTCCAGGAATAATTAAGTCAGTACTTGTTTGAGGACCATTTTCTAGAGAAATTTGACGTTGAGATAGTCGGTGACTGTCGGTAGCAACTGCTTTAATTGATGAATTATTGAAGATGAAGTTAACACCAGTTAAAGTTGGTCGACTTTCTTGAGTAGCGACTGCAAAAACAGTTTCGTTAATAATTTCTCTAAATGTTTTACCAGAAATTTTAAATGATGCATCAGTAGAAATTTCTGGTAAGTGTGGATAATTGTTTGCATCTAAACCGTTAATCATGAATTCGGTATTTTCAGAAACAATTTTTGTTTGAAAACTTTCTTTTACTTCAAATGAAAAATCTTTACCTGGTAATTTTTTTACAATTTCACTGAAAAATCGTGCTGGTAAAACGATCGATCCCGTAGATTGGACAATTAAATCATCGTTTACTGGGATTTGAATTTCAATAGAAATGTCAGTATCACTACCGGTTAAAGTAAGCTTTTCATCTGTAAGGGTAAGTTTTATACCACTTAATATTGGAATAGTAGCACGTGAAGAAATTGCACGCATAGCATTATTTAGGTTTTCGAGGAATAAATTACGATTAATTGTAAACTGCATCGTTTACCTCCTGTGAAATTATATGTACGTTGTTTTATTTAATTATATATTTAAATACTTAGAAGTAGTAGTAGGGCCAGTGGAATCTGTGGAAAAGTAGCCAAACACCTGAATAAAACATACTTTTGCATGTTTAATAAATGTGGACAAAGTTAAAAGTTATCCACATGTTATTAACTTTTAGTGTTCAAGCATAGCCTTTAAATCATACACAGCTGCTTTAATTTCAGCATCAGTTTTTAAGGCACGCGAAATTTTATCGCAAGCATGCATTACAGTTGTGTGATCCTTACCGCCAAATTCTTGTCCAATTTTAGGCAAACTAGAATCTGTTAACTCACGAGACAAATACATTGCAATTTGTCGAGGAACGACAATTTGTTTTACACGCTTCTTACCCTTTAGTTCAGTAGTTGAAGTTTGGAAATAATTAGCCACAACTTCTTGAATCTTAGAAATTTGAAGCCCCCTATTTTTTTGTACCAACTTTAAGTCAGCTAGAGCCTCTTTGGCTAAGTCAACATTAATATCTTCGCGCTCAATTGTTGCATGGGCTTGAACTTTAACTAAAGCTCCTTCGAGTTCACGAATATTGGTATCAACTTGGGAAGCAATGTAATCAAGGGTACTGTCGTCAATTGCTAGGCCATCATTTTCAGCCTTTTTTCGCAAAATCGCAATTCTAGTCTCTAAATCTGGAGGCGTAATTTCAACTTGTAGTCCCCAAGCAAAGCGTGAAACTAAACGTTCTGATAATTCAGGGATTTCGGTTGGAAGACGATCACTAGTCATAACAATCTGTTTTTGATCATTATAAAGGGTTTCAAAAGTATGGAAGAATTCCTCCTGGATTCCCTCTTTTTTAGAAAAAAATTGAATATCGTCTACTAATAGGAGATCACAGTTCCGATACTTATTACGAAATTCAGCCTGAGTTTTGTTTTTTATTGAGTTAATAAAATCATTTACGAAAGTTTCACTCTGAATATAAACCACTTTTGCATGTGGTTTTTCAGCCAACATTTGGTGTCCAATGGCTTGCATTAAGTGGGTTTTACCTAAACCGACCCCACCAAAAATAAACAACGGATTGTAAAAACTTCCCGGATTATCAGCGACTGCTAAGGCGGCACCTGCTGCCAGCTTGTTTCCCTCACCTTGAACAAAGGTATCGAAAGTATACTTACTATTTAGTTGAAGGTCTTGAGCAAATTCATCTCTACGATTTTCTAATATTTCTTGATTAGTTTTAATTCGTGGTTGTGGTGTAACTAAACGTTCAGGACCTTCTTTACCCGCAACTTCAAATTTAGGTTGAATTTCCATGTCGGCATAAGCATATGCTTCTTGAATGAGTTGAGAAGCTAAGTTCTTTTCCCAGTATCCCTTTGCAACGGGTGATTCAACAGCGATTATCATTTCTTTTGTCTTTTTATTAAAGGAAAGTGGTTTAGTATTTTTAAACCAAGCATTATAGGCAACCGTGTTGTAGCTTTTTTTCATCTCAGCATTAAAAAATTGCCAAAATTTATCTAGATCAAACAAAAAAATTCCTCCAAATACTGTATTATCCACAGAATAAGTCAAAATAAGTTTAGCATGAATTAAATAAGTTTTCCACAAGTGATAAAAAGAATTAACAAATTCACAGGCATGTGGATAATATAAAAATAGAAATCCACCGAAGTGTGAAATAAAATTTCAGGTTTAAGTTTTCCACAGCAATATGTGAGTTTATTATACGCCATAAATCAAAGCTTTATGCTAAATAAGTTATATTTTCCACAGGGTGTTTATTTTGTTCTAAACAGGGTGTGAATTGTGCATAACTCTGAGAATGATATTGTTGATAAAAGATAAATAAAAAATTTAAAAAAAGATATCCACAAAAAATAATTTTAAAAATGCTTTAAAAATAACTTTTCTTTTTAGGAAAATTTTGATAAGGCCTTGGTTTTTTCGCGTAAATATGCTATTCTATCTTAGAAATTGTGCTTATTAAGCATTGAAAAACGGAGGTGCAACATTAAATGTCAACTAAGAGAACTTACCAACCTAAGAAGCGTCACCGTTCACGCGTTCATGGTTTTATGAAACGTATGGCTACAGCAAACGGCCGCAAGGTTTTAGCAAGACGCCGTAAAAAAGGTAGAAAAGTCTTATCTGCTTAAGCCACTGAAGCTCAGTGGTTTTTTTAATTTAAGTAAGGATGAACCAGATTGAGAAAAAGCTACCGTGTAAAAACTGAGAGAGACTTTCAAAAAGTTTTTAAAGAAGGACAGTCAATGGCTAATCGCGGCTTTGTTGTCTATACCTTACCCAAAGAAAATCAAAAGCATTTTCGCGTTGGAATTTCTGTTGGGAAAAAAGTAGGTCATACGGCGGTAGCACGTAATCGCCTCAAACGGTTCATTCGTGCTACACTGACAGAACTTAAGCCAGAGATAAGGCCTGATTTAGACTTTTTAGTAATAGCTCGACCTTATGCACGAGATTTTGATATGGGACGAACCAAAAAGAATCTTATTCATGTTTTAAGGTTAGCTAAGATCTTATCGAGCGAAGAGACGGAAATTGAGGAAAAGTAGAGTGAGAAATCATTTGTCTAAGAAAAATTGGAAACTGATTCTATTAGCTTTAGGAATGCTTGCCTTAACGTTAGTAGTTACAGGTTGTGCATCAACTAATGGAACAAGTGTTGCTCCTATTTCTCATACTAGTGGCAATTGGTGGGATCGGTATATTGTTTACTATATTTCCCAATTTATTCTTTGGATTGCAAGTTTAGTTCATGATTCCTATGGTTGGGCAATCATTATCTTTACTATTATAGTAAGAATAATTTTATTACCATTGAATGCCATTTCTATTAGAAGCATGGCTAAGCAACAAAAAGTGCAACCACAGATGGATGCATTGCGTAAAAAGTATCCAGGTAAGGATGTTGAGTCACGTCAAAAGTTACAAGAAGAAACTAGCAAGTTGTATAAAGAAGCTGGTATTAATCCATATACTGGATGTTTACCAATGTTAATTCAACTACCGGTTATGTATGCTTTGTATCAAGCAATTTGGCGGACTCCACAGTTGCAAAATGGTCGGTTTTTGTGGATGGATTTGGGACGTCCCGATCCATATTACATCATGCCTATCTTGGCGGCTGTATTCACTTTTATGAGTACGTACATCAGTCAGATGTCGACGCCCCAATCCTCACAAAATGGAATGACTAAGGGAATGACATACTTGATGCCTCTTATTATTGGTGTTTCAGCAATTGGTATCCAATCTGCGATTTCACTTTACTGGGTGATTTCCAACTTATTCCAAGTAGTTCAAACCTTTATTTTGCAAAATCCATTCAAGTATCAACGTGAACTTGAGGAACAAAAGAAGGAAGAACGTGAACGTCAGCGCAAAGTTCGTCGCGCATACAAACGGTTAGGACGTAAACAACAAAAATAAATTATCTTTAATTTGAAGATAAAGTAGTCAAAGTGCTTTATCCATCATTATTTTTTGTAGTGGTGGAGTGGGCACTTTTTTTATTGAGATTATTTTATGTAGGTGAAAAAATGGCACAAGTATTAACACAATTTGATACAATCGCTGCAATTTCTACTCCTATTGGCGAAGGAGGTATATCAATTGTTCGTCTATCTGGTGAAGATGCAGTAGCGATTGCTAATAAACTTTTTAAAGGAGCAGATTTAACTAAGGTTCCCTCACATACAATTCATTATGGACATATCGTTGATCCTAAAACTAAGGATGTTGTAGACGAGACAATGGTTAGTGTGTTACGCGCACCAAAAACTTTCACTCGAGAAGATATGGTTGAAATCAATTGTCATGGTGGAATGATTGTAACTAATGATATTTTGCAGCTACTTTTGGCAAACGGTGCTCGAATGGCTGATCCGGGTGAATTTACTAAGCGCGCCTTTATGAATGGTCGTATTGACTTGACGCAAGCTGAATCTGTAATGGATATTGTCCGGGCTAAGACGGATAAGTCTCGTCAAGTTGCTATGACACAATTAGCTGGTGGATTGTTAGATAAAATTAGAACAATGCGCCAGGAACTGTTAGATACAATGGCTCATGAGGAAGTTAATATTGATTATCCAGAATATGACATGGACGATTTAACTTCTCAAGAAATGAAAAAGAAGGCCGAAGAAGTTTCAAAGCAAATTGATCAATTGCTAAAAACAGCTCAGGAAGGGAAAATTATCCGTAATGGTCTAGCAACGGCTATCGTGGGAAGACCAAATGTTGGTAAATCCTCTCTTTTAAATTATTTAACGCAGGACGATAAAGCAATTGTTACTGATATTGCGGGAACAACAAGAGATACACTTGAAGAATATGTTTCTGTTAAAGGCGTACCGCTGAAGCTGATTGATACTGCTGGGATTCACCATACAGAAGACAAGGTCGAAAAAATTGGAGTTGAACGTTCAAAGAAAGCTATCGCTGAAGCTGATTTGGTGCTTTTACTTCTGGATGCAAGTCAAGATTTAACAGACGAAGATAAAAATTTATTAAATTTAACTGCTAATAAAAAACGAATTATCATTTTAAACAAACAAGATCTAGGCACAAAAATTTCCCAGGAAATAATAAGGAAAATTACTGATAATCCAATTATTGTAACTTCAATCTTAAAGCAAAAAAATATGGATGCGCTTGAGAATGCAATTGAGCAATTATTCTTTAGTGGAATAGAAAATTCACAAAATCAAATCTTGGTAACAAATCAAAGACAAGCTGGTTTATTAGCCAAAGCAAAGCAATCTTTAGAAGACGTTGTCAATGGAATTGATGATGCAATGCCTTTAGATTTGGTTCAAATTGATCTCAAAAATGCTTGGGATACTTTGGGTGAAATTACTGGTGAAAGTGCACCTGATGAATTAATCACCCAATTATTTAGTCAATTCTGTCTTGGAAAGTAGGATGAAAATGAAGACTTACGAATCAAATGAATATGATGTAATTGTTGTTGGAGCAGGCCATGCGGGAGTAGAAGCAGCCTTAGCAGCAGCACGAATGGGAGAAAAGACACTTCTTTTAACGATCAATTTAGACATGGTGGCTTTCATGCCATGTAATCCATCAGTTGGTGGACCAGCAAAGGGTACTGTTGTGCGTGAAATCGATGCTCTTGGCGGAGAAATGGGTAAAAACATTGATGCCACTTATATTCAAATGAGAATGCTCAATACAGGTAAGGGTCCCGCTGTTAGAGCATTGAGGGCACAAGCCGATAAATGGCAATATCATGAGCGTATGAAAGATACAATTGAAAACGAGCCTAATTTAACTTTACGTCAAGCTGTTGCAGATGAGTTGATCGTTGAAGATGGAGTATGTAAAGGTTTGATTACTAATACTGGTGCAAAGTACTATGCTAAAAGCATTGTGTTGACCACAGGAACAGCTGCTAGAGGAAAAATTATTATTGGAGAATTGGCTTATTCTTCAGGTCCTAATAACTCACTTCCATCTATTAAATTACCTGAAAATCTTGAAAAGTTAGGCTTTAAATTACGTCGTTTTAAGACTGGTACTCCTCCTCGAGTGGATGGAAATACTATTGATTATTCAAAAACTCAAGAAGAGCCTGGAGACAAAGAACCAAGACATTTTTCTTACACTAGCAAAGATAGTGATTACCTAGAAGATCAAATGTCTTGTTACATGACTTACACTAATACCGTAACGCATGACATTATTCGTGCAAATCTTGATCGTGCTCCAATGTTTTCTGGGGTTATCAAGGGTGTAGGCCCACGTTACTGTCCTTCAATTGAAGATAAGGTAGTTCGTTTTGCAGATAAAGATCGTCACCAAATTTTCTTGGAACCAGAAGGACGCCATACTAAGGAAATATACGTAGGTGATTTTTCTACTTCAATGCCTGAAGAAGTACAATTGAAGATGCTTCATAGTGTTGCTGGTCTAGAAAAAGCAGAATTGATGCGCCCAGGATATGCAATTGAATATGACGTAATTGAACCTTGGCAATTAAAGCATACATTAGAGACAAAAAATATTAAGCACCTCTTCACTGCTGGTCAAATGAACGGAACATCTGGTTATGAAGAAGCAGCCGGTCAAGGATTAATTGCTGGTATTAATGCGGCCTTAAGTGCTCAAAATAAGCCTGGATTTACTTTACAACGCGATGAAGCATATATAGGGGTCTTAATTGATGACCTAGTAACTAAAGGGACAAATGAACCATATCGTTTGCTAACTAGCCGGGCAGAATATCGTCTTCTTCTTCGTCACGATAATGCAGATTTGCGTTTGACTGAAAAAGGTCATGAATTAGGCTTGATTTCAGAAGATCGTTATAAGGAATTCCAAGATAAAAAGCAAGCTATTTCCCAGGCAATGGAAGCTATTAAGAAAGTTACCATTCACCCTACTGATGAGGTTCAAAAATATTTAGCTAGTGTTAAGCAAGATCGTTTAAATGCAGGAGTTAGCGGGGCAGACTTTTTGAAGCGACCACGTGTAACTTTTGACGCAGTTGAAAAATTAAGTGGTGAAACTTTAGCTACTGATCGCTATGTGAAAGAACAAGTTGAAATTGCATTGAAATATGAAGGTTATATCAAGAAAGAAAAGACCTTGGTTGATCGTTTGCATCGACTTGAATCAAAGAAAATTCCAGTAGATATTGACTACAATGCAATTCCAAGTTTGGCAACTGAGGCGCGTCAAAAATTTGAAAAGATTCGTCCTGAGTCAATTGCTCAAGCTGAAAGAATTTCTGGTGTAAATCCAGCTGATTTGGCAATATTAACGGCATATATTCAACAAGGTCGAATTGCAAAGGTGAAAAATAAATAATTAGTTTTAAAGCAAAAAAAATAAAAAATTTTTTTTGCTTTTTTTGTTGAGTATGATCACTTAATCACAGCTTAAAGTTGCTACCTAATGATAAGTTGTGAAAGAAGAGTAAATAGTTTGTGAATTAATTATTTTTGATAATGAGTAAATACAGGACTAGCGGTCATAGCAACCGCTTTCAATCATGCTACAAATGTGCTTTAATCAAGGTGTAAGAAAAAACAGTAAGGAGATGCTTATAGACTATGACAAAGATTAGTGGCTCAGATGCAATGTTCCAAGTCTTATATGACTGGGGTATTGACCATATATACGGTTTTCCAGGCGGCTCATTTGACTCAACAATGAATGCAATTCATAACTGGCGAGATAAGATAAAGTTTATTGAAGTAAGACATGAAGAAGCTGGTGCCTTAGCAGCTTCTGCTGAATACAAAATTAGTGGAAAAGTAGGAGTGTGTTTTGGTTCTGCAGGCCCTGGTGCCGTTCACTTAATGAATGGACTTTATGATGCAAAATATGACAAGACACCAATGGTTGCAATTGTTGCTAATGTTCCAACAAGTCGTCAAGATATTGATTTCTTCCAAGCTTTTGATGAAAAGCCATGGTTTGATCCAGTCGCTGTTTGGAATTACCAAGCAAAGACAGCGGAAGCTATTCCGGTTTTAATGGATGAGGCAATTCGTCAAGCTTATCAAAAGAAGGGTCCAGCTGTTTTAATCTTACCGAAAGACTTTGGTTGGGATAAGATTGAAGATAACTTCCGCAATAATGCTGCAGCACACAAGATCGTTCCTAATTTCCCAGCACCACGTAAGGAACAAATTGATAAAGCACTTGAATTAATTAAAGAAGCTAAAAATCCAATTGTTTACTTTGGTCATGGTGCCCAAGATGCTAGTGCAGAGTTAAAGGAATTTTCTGATAAATTTAAGATGCCACTAGTCTCATCAGTTTTAGGAAAAGGAATTGTTGAGGATGAGTTCCCAGCATATATGGGTTCAATTGGTCGTGTGGGTGCTAAGCCAAGTAACGACATTCAAACTCATGCTGATTTAGTAGTTTGGGTTGGTAACAATTCACCATTCTCTATCTTTTTCTTCAATCCTAAGGCAAAAGTAATTCAAATTGATATTAATTCAGAAAGATTGGGTAAGCGCCATGCTGTAACTGTTCCAATGTTAGCTGACTCCAAGAAAACTTTACGTGCCTTAATTGAAGCAGGTGAAGGGCGTGCAGAATCTCCATTATACAAGGCTGCTCTTGCTGATCGTGAAAACTGGGAAGCTTGGCTTGAGAGCTTTAATGATTCAGACGAAATCCCAATGAGAGTAGAACCAATTTTTGATGTAATCAATAAAAAGGCTGCTAATGATGCCATATTTGCAGTAGATGTAGGTAATGTAAATATTAACTTTGATCGCTTGATGCACCTACATGATGATCAGAAATGGACTACCTCCGGCTTATTTGCAACTATGGGCTATGGCGCTCCAGCTGCTTTAGCCGCTGCTACTATTTATCCAAAGCGTGAGGTTTGGAACTTAGCTGGTGATGGTGGCTTTGCCATGATGAACCAAGAGCTTTTAACCCAAGCACGCTACAATATGCATATTATTAACGTGGTCTTCACAAATGAAACTTTGGGTTTTATTGAAGCGGAACAAGTCGATGAGTCTCATCAACCATTATCTGGTGTAAAACTTCCTGATAATGATTGGGCGATGTCTGCTGAAGGTATGAATGTAAAAGGCTTTACTGTTCGTACTAAGAGAGAATTTGAAGACGCAGTCGCTGCGGCTCAACAAATGGAAGGTCCAGTTTTGATCGACTGTAAGATTACTCATGATATGCCATATTCAACTGAATTAAATACTTTAGACGATCCAGCTTTCGTTGCTAAATATGATGCTCAAGCTTTGAAGCCATTTAGTTACTTTGCTGGTAAGTATGGAGTTGAGGCAGATGCTGCATCTGGTGCATCTGAACATACTGAAGCAGAGCCAGTTGAAGCTAAAGAAGATGCTTCATCAGGCGCATCACGCTATTAATTTCCTAGGAAATAATTAAATAAAGAGTTCACATAGCTGAACTCTTTATTTTTTTAATAAAAAGTAAGCAAAATTGTGCGAAATTCATAATAAAAAAGTATACTAGTAGATGAACGAATTTTATTAAATATGTGGAGGCAAAAATATGCAACAATTTGGGGTTATTGGCTTGTCCGTTATGGGGAAAAACCTTGCCTTAAACGTTAAAAATCATGGCTACTCTGTCTCTGGATTTTCAATTGATAAGCCAGAGGTTGATGCTTTAGCAAAATATGAAGATAAAGATTTGAAGCCAACTTATACTTGGGAAGAATTTGTTAATTCACTAGAAAAGCCACGAAAAATCTTGATTCAAATCATGGCTGGTAAACCAGTTGATGAAACTTTACAAAAACTATTGCCTCTTTTAGATAAGGGCGATATTTTAATTGACGGTGGTAATTCTAATTTCCATGATACTAATCGTCGCTATAAGGAAATGGAAAAGCAGGGTATTCACTTCATTGGTATGGGTGTTTCTGGCGGTGAAGAAGGAGCTTTGAACGGTCCTGCCTTAATGCCAGGTGGTGATGAAAAAGCTTATGAAGAAGTAGCGCCAATCCTTGAAGCTATGGCTGCCAAGACTCCAACTGGTCAACCATGTGTCGGATACATTGGACCAGCAGGTAGTGGTCACTATGTGAAGATGGTTCACAACGGTATTGAATATGGTATTATGCAGATTATTTCTGAAGTATACGATGTTCTCCGCACCGTTGGTCATTATTCAAACGATGAAATGAGTGAAATCTTTAAGAATTGGGATAAGGGTGGTTTACAAGCTTATTTAATTGAAATCACTTCTAAGGTCTTAAAACAAAAGGATAACTTAACTGATGATCATATTATTGATCATATCTTAAATGAAGCTTCTTATAAGGGAACTGGTAACTGGATGCTTGAAGATGCAATTCGTTTAGGTGCTCCAATTACTGTAATTGCAGAAGCCGTTCTTGCTCGTTTTATGTCAAAAGCAACTTTGAGAAATGATCCTGAACCAAAGATTGACCCAGAGAAAGCTCCAAAGGACTTAGTTGATCAACTTGCAAAAGCCTTATACTTAGCTATGGCTGTTTCATATGGTCAAGGATTTGAACAATTAACGATGGCTGCAAAAGCTTATAACTGGCGCTTGCACTATTCAACTATTGCCCAAAACTGGGAAGCTGGATGTATCATCCGCTCACAAATGCTTCATGATATTAAGTTTGCGTATAATGCTGATAAAGACTTGCCTAACTTATTCAAGGCTCCATTTTTTGATAAGGTAAAGAAAGAAAATATTGGTGCTCTTAGAGATGTGGTTAAAATTGCTGCTGATGCTGGCGTACCAACACCAACTCTTAGTGCAGCTTTGAACTACTTAGAATCAATCTTTAACCCACGTTTACCTCAAAATATTATTCAAGGACAACGTGATTACTTTGGTGCTCACACTTACCAAAGAAACGATCGTCCAGGTACTTTCCATACTGAATGGTATGAAGAAAAATAATAATGTTTCACATGAAACTGAAAAGTCACTACATTAGTAGTGGCTTTTTGCGTTAAAATAGAACAGTATTTAAAAGTAGGGATGTGGGTAAGGATGAGAAAAGAAGAAAAAAGCAATCTTAAGTTAATGCTTCAAGCTTTGATTGTTGGATTGATTGCAGGAACAGTAGTTGGATTGTTTAGGTTTGGAATTGAAAAAACTTCTGCTTTTTGGTTATATCTCTTTAAGCAAGCTCATAAAAATTCGGCTTGGTTTATTGCAATCGTAATTGGTTTAGCAGCAGTTGGAATTATTGCAGGTTACTTTGTAAAACAATATCCTCATGTTGGAGGATCCGGTATTCCAGAAGTTAAATTACAGCTTCAAGGTAAGCTCCAACTTAAATGGTGGCAGATTTTGTGGAGAAAGCTCATCGGGGGAATCTTAGTAATTGGAACAGGCTTGTTTCTAGGACCTGAGGGACCATCCCTTCAACTTGGTTCATCCATTGGCCAAGGAGTGGGTGAGAAGCTAAAACAAAGTAAATACAATCAAAGGGTGTTACTTGCAACGGGAGCTGCCAGTGGTTTATCAGCTGCTTTTGGTGCACCACTTAGTGGGGCTTTGTTTGTTTTAGAAGAAATCTTTCATAATTTCTCTCCTCGTGTTTGGATGAATGCTTTAGTTGGTGCTATTGCTGCTAATTTTATGGTGTCAAACTTTTTTGGAATTCATCCAGCTCTTGCCTTACCGTATAAACATGCCTTTCCTTTAGGTTTATATTGGCATTTGATTATTTTAGGTGTCATTTTAGGATTACTGGGGCATTTTTATAAAAAAGGATTATTTGGATTAAAAAAAGTTTATTTGAAAATCACATGGTTACCAAGATGGCTTCATGGATTAATTCCGTTAGCTATTTTAGTTCCTATTATGTATTATTGGCCATTAATTACGGGACCAGGTAATCGATTAATTTTATCTATGCCTACTATGCTTACAAAAACAGGCTGGGCATTGGTAGGGATACTTGCTTTTTACTATGTAATGCGAATTGCTTTTTCAATTGTTTCTTATGATTCAGGCTTACCTAGTGGTATTTTTCTGCCTATTTTGACAATGGGAGCTTTGGTTGGAGCGGCCTATGGTATGTTAATGGTTCAATTAGAACTAATGCCAGCTCATTTAGTAATTAATTTGGTTATTTTCTCAATGGCTGGCTACTTTGCTGCAATTATTCGAGCACCGTTTACGGCAATTATTTTAATTACTGAAATGGTTGGATCGCTACTTCATTTAATGCCATTAGCAGTTGTGGCATTTATTGCTCTGCTGGTTGATCAAGTATTAGGTGGCAAGCCAATTTATGATAGTTTGGCAAATGCCATGATGCCAGCTACTAAAACTGAGACAGTTGCTGGGGAAGAGGATGAACTTGATATTCCAGTTTATGAAAATAGCAAATTGGTAGATCAAGAGATTAAAAGTATTGCTTGGCCCGATAATGTTTTAGTGAGAACGATTAGAAGAGGAAGCCAAGAAATTATCCCACATGGTGATACAGTGATTGCGGCGGGAGATTTATTGGTTTTAGGTGTGGACCATAATCAACGTGCAGCAGCGTATGATGCTATCCGTAAACTACAGGATGTTGAATTAGATGGATAAGAAAAAGACTACAATTTAGATTTATTACAATCTTTGTTGTAGTCTTTTATTTATTTGTTTTTCAATTTTTTCCAGGCTTTTTTAGAGCCACGATTTAAATCTCTGTTTAGTTTATATTCTTGCCAATCTTGAACAAATAATAAATCAAGGTTATAACCTGCAGGATAAAGTTCTTCAGCTTTTCGAACTAATTTTGCTCCTTTTAAGGAGATAGTCTCAAAAGTTCTATTAACGAAAACCACAATGTGATTCGCTATATCAGCATTCTCATAAAAGAGTACTTCTTGGTGATATTTTGGTACTTTAATTCGATCGCCTTTTTTAAAAGAAGGTAGGGATTTAACTTTTTTCTGCTTGTTTTTAAATTTAAGCTTAGCTTGCTTTATAGGAAAGATTCCTGTGTTTAAGAAATTTTTAGCTTCTAACAGTACGTTTTTAGCCATACCACTTTTTTCTGCAATCCAGAGAGCACGACTGGCGCCTACTTGATTTAAAAGTAGTTTATATGTGGTATGTAGCGTTTGTAAGTCAAAATCCATTGCTACCGTAATAAATGCAGGATTTTTAGTCGAATAATCTTTTATAGCGCCATAGTGGGTAGTTGCTAAGATTAGGCATCCTTTTAGCTGCAGGGTTTGTAAAATAGCAATAGCAAGGGCTGCACCTTCATTGGGATCCGTTCCACTACCGAGTTCATCTAACAAAATCAGACTGTTTGGAGTAGTCTTTTGAACAATCTCTACCATCTTTTTCATTTCAGCAGAAAATGTTGAGAGGGAGTTATCTAAGTCTTGATGATCACCAATTGAAGTGTAGATTTCGGTCACAATCGGAATGGAGCACCGTGCTGCACTAGGTAAGAAGAGACCAAATTCAGTCATTGCAGTAGCTAAGCCAACAGTTTTGAGTGTGACAGTTTTACCACCTGCATTCGGTCCAGTAATAATTAAGCCATGTTTAGTTGCATCTAACTTAAGAGATAGGGGAACTGGATTACTTAATAAGGGATGCTTCATTCCGTTCAATTGAAGCTCATTTTGTTCATTTAAAATTGGTCGTTTGCCACCAATAGCATGCGAATATTTTGCACGAGCTAAGATACAATCCAGATCAACAATAACAGTAAGATTGGCTTCAAAATTAGGTAGTTCATTATAGACTTTTGCTGTTAAATTCTCCAAAATTTGAGATTCAGTTAAGTAAATCTGATTTTCAACTGTAGTTTTTTCTTGGGTAAGGTGAAGGATCTTAGTTGGCTCAATGAAAACAGTTGTCCCATTATTAAATTGATCAATAATATTTCCACCAAAAGTATGCTTAAAAGTTGCTTTAACAGGAAGAGTATAGTGATTATCTTTTTGAATAATCTGAAAATTCTGCAGCATTGATTGGTACTTTTTTGTCTGCAAGTATTTCTGTAAGTTTTCCTTGATAGTTGTATTTAATTTACTACTTCTTTGGCGTAGTTTAGTCAGATCTTTATCGGCTCGGTCGGAAACCTCTCCGCGTTCAATATATCGATAAATTACTTCTTCTAATTTATCGAGAATAGTTAGACTATCACAATAGCTTGCCATAATCGGAACGTTACTTCTTTGTTTATCAAAAAAGCGTACTAATAAGCAGGTAACCCGTATAAAGTCTGCAACTTGTTCTAGTTCTCGAGGCTTTAAGATATATCCCTTTTTCACTTTATTGATAATTGGGTAAAAGCATCTGAATTAATAAAAGGGATGTGTAGGCCGTGATCTAAAATCCAGACCATTTCTTCCGTTTCATCTAATAACGCATTTGCTTTGACTAACTTATTTGCAAGTGGTTGAGCTAAAATTTTCTCCTTAGCCTCTGGTGAAACAGCATAGTGAGCTACAAGTTTACGTACATGTGAAAATTCGATTTCGTCAGTATTATTCAATTTTTTATTTTTCTCCTTAAGAAAATAGATTTTAAGTTTGGTTTTCTCAAGGGAAAGTAGATTAGTCCCTTGAGACTAAAATACAATTAGCATCATATGGCAATATGTCCTTTTCTAAATTATTGATTCTAATGATATAACATTTTTTCGAAAAAAGCACTGGGGATAGAAAAGAATTAAGTGTATATCAATATCTTTGCAGTAGAGTATAAAATAATTTGATGAACGAATAAAAAAGCTAAGAAGTCGAGTTGATTCTAATGAGTTTTCGGCAAATAAAAGCCACCGGCTTTTTTGTTAAATAAGATCTTTATGAGTCATTTATTATAGGGGTGATCAAGGTGGACACAAGAGTTGATAATAGAATCTCAGCTTTTGCTAACTAAAACGATTTAATTAGCACCACGTGTACTTTAATCAATATGTAAAAAAGAGAATCCTGATATTAAACGATGTCGTAACTTAATGACATTGATATCGAAGGATTCTCTTTTTGTGTTTGTCGAGACTTTATATGTTTGATGTAAAAGTATTTTTATCATTCGTTTACTCTTACATAATCATCGATTTGCTTTAGGTATAGAGCCTTCTGTTCATTACTAATCCATGAAGTTTCAAAAGAGTTCTTAGCTAATTGGACGATTTGATCTTTATTTAAATCAAAGTTTTTAGCAAGGGCATAGTAATTATCAGAAATATAACCACCAAAATAAGCTGGGTCATCAGAGTGAATAGAGACTTTTACACCCTTATTTAATAGTTCAAGTATTTCTTTACCTTTCATTTCAGGAGAAACAAAAGAATTAGAAAGAGGGCAAGCGGTAAAACCAATTTCATTTTTAGCAGCGTATTCAACTAAGTCTGGATCTTCTACAATATTAGTTCCATGATCTATTCTTTCAGTACCGATTACTTCAAGAAGCTCTCTGATATGTTCAATAGAATTTTTTTGGTCAATATCTGCATGTGCTGTAATGTGAAGATTATGAGTAGTAGCATCAGTGAATTGATTAAAAAATTTCATTGGTGGATTATTGTGTTCGTCAGAATCAAGTCCTATTCCAATAAATTTATCCTGATATTTTAGAGATTCTTCTAATGTTTTACGAGCAGATTCACGTGAATAATCACGTAAGAAACACATAATTAAGCGCGCATCAATATTAAGAGCACGTGCATCAACGGTTGCTTTGTATAAACCATTGATTACGGTTTCAAAAGGTATATTACGACTAGTGTGTGCCTGTGGATCGAAGAATATTTCAACATGACGAACATTATTCTTGGCAGCACGATGTAAATAGTCCATTGCTAAGTCGTAGAAATCCTGTTCTGTTTCTAAGACATTCATTGCAGGATAATAAACTGCTAAAAATGATGCTAAATCAGTAAATTTGTATGAATTCTTAACTTCTTGAATAGTAGATTGACCAATATCAACATGATTTCTTTGAGCAAGTTTTAATTTTAATTCGGGTTCTAAAGTACCCTCAATGTGAACGTGAAGCTCCGCCTTAGGTAAACCTTGTACAAATTCTTTACTAACCTTTACAGACATTTACAATAACCTCCAAAATAAATGTTCTTTTTTTGATGATTTACAAACATGGTATCTATTAAATTTTATTTAGTCAAGCTTAAAAAACGAATTATTAAACTTGCATCGCTTAAAAATGTATGTGATAATTCGAATCGAGTTAAGTTTATTTATTTACTGTTTCGGAGGTAAAAAATTTGGAAGAAAGAGTTAACGCAAATGGTTTGACTGGAGTCCTGGATCGAGTGTTTCATCTTTCAGAGAATAAGACTACAGTTAGGCAGGAAAGCATGGCTGGTTTAACAACGTTTATGGCTATGGCATATATTTTATTTGTTAACCCAAGTATTTTAGGTGCAGCTGGTATGGATAAGGGTGCAGTATTTACAGCAACTGCCTTATCTGCAATTCTGGGATGTTTTTTGATGGGATTTTTAGCTAACTATCCTATTGCAATTGCGCCAGGTTTAGGGGACAATGCTTTTTTCACTTATTCGGTAGTTTTAGCTATGGGTATTCCATGGCAAAAAGCGATGGCAGGTGTTTTTGTAGCTTCAGTTTTGTTTACAATAATCTCATTTCTTAAGATACGTGAGAAAATCATTGATGCAATCCCTCAAGATCTGAAATATGCCATGGCAGCTGGAATTGGGTTATTTATTGCTTTTGTTGGTTTACAAGGAGGTGGATTGGTTGTCGCCAATAAATCTTCTTTAGTAGGAATTGGTTCATTCACTGTTCCTACAACTTGGTTAACTATTTTTGGTCTTTTTTTCACTGGGATTTTAATGGCTAAAAAAATTCCTGGCTCAATTTTTTATGGATTAGTTGCTACGACTGTTCTTGGCTTAGGAACTGGCTTAATTAAAATGCCTAGTCAATTTATTTCTCTTGCGCCAAGTTTAAAACCAACCTTTGGCATAGGAGTTATGAATCTTTCAGCAATGACTAGTCCACAGATGTGGGCTGTTGTCCTAATTTTCTTCTTGGTTGCATTTTTTGATACTGCGGGTACATTGATCGGCTTGGCTCAGCAAGCAGGTATTATGAAAAATGGCAAGATGCCTAGAATTGGTCGTGCATTGATGGCTGACTCACTTTCTATGTTAGGTGGTTCAGTTATGGGGACTACTCCGACAGCAGCTTATGTTGAATCTTCTGCTGGGATTGCTATTGGAGGAAAGACAGGTTTAACAGCGGTTGTTACTGGATTGCTTTTCATGTTAAGTATGATCTTTTCGCCATTTTTAACTGTTGTAACTTCAAATGTTACTGCACCCGCTTTAATCATAGTTGGGGTTTTAATGGCGTCTTCTTTAAAAGAAATTCAGTGGGATAAATTGGAAGTGGCTTTACCATCATTTCTTGTGATTTTAGGGATGCCATTAACCTACAATATTTGTTACGGTATTGCTTTTGGATTTTTGACCTATCCTTTGTTTATGACAGCCGCTGGCAAGCGTAAGAAAGTTAGTCCTTTAATGTGGTTGATGCTGGTCATTTTTATTATCTTATTATATGTTTTGAATATTTTGCCTAGGAGCTAATGATGCTAACAAAAGAATTACTAAGTGAATATATTGATGCAGGGGCTGCAAAAATTAAAGCAGATATGGTGATAATTGGTGGGACGTTGGTTAACGTAAATACTGAAGAATATTATCCAGCTAATGTAGCCATTTATAAAAAACGTATTATTGCAGTTGATTCTGATATTAAAGACTATATTGGTGAAAATACTCGAATTATTGACGCAACTGATAAATATTTGGTTCCTGGGTTAATTGATTGTCATATTCATGTGGAATGTAGCAAGATGAGTATGACTCGTTTTGCACAAGCTGTGGTACCACATGGAACCACTAGTATTGTTACAGGATTTGATGAATATATTTCTGTTATTGGAGTAGACGGATTAAAGGATATTTTTAAAGAGGTAGATCAATCGCCTTTAAAGGTATTTTGGGGCTTGCCATATCGCACACCTTACACTATTCCTAAGTCTACTATTGCTTACGATGTAACTAGTGAAGATCATGAGAAATATCAGAGAGATCCTAGATGCTGGGGTGTCTGGGAAACTGTTCGCGAAGCTGTTCAAACTAAAGACTCAACTACACTAGATGCTTTGACGTTGGCTAGAAATAATCATCAAGCAATATTTGGTTGTTCACCAATGGCTCGTGGGAAAGAATTAAATGAATTCCTAATGAGTGGGGTAAGAGTTGATCATGAGAGTTATGATCATCAAGAATTTTTAGAAAAAGCACGTAAAGGAGTTCATGTAGTAATTCGAGAATCCGCAGTTACTAAATTCTTAAAAGAAAATATTCGTGCGATTACTGAAGGTGCATCTGGAGTAAGGCGTCATACTAGTTTCTGCTCCGATGATGTAAATGCACGTGGAATTTTAGAACATGGGCATATTGATCATATGGTTCGCATTGCAATTAATGCAGGTGTTAGTCCAATGGCTGCAATTCAAATGGCTACTATTAATGCGGCTGAAGCTTATAAGATTGATGATTATGTTGGTTCAATTACTCCTGGCAAAGATGCTGACATTCTATTAGTTGATCAACCTGGTACTTTCAATGTTGAAACAGTTATCAGTAAAGGGGAAATTATTACTTTAAATCATAAAAAGAAATTTAATTATCAAGTTCCCACTAGAAATGCAGAATTAAGTAAGACAGTTAAACATCCGCTTATGAAAGCTGATGACTTTAAGTATTGTGTTCCTGTGAATGAAGGTACGGCTAAAGTAGAAACAATCAATAGTATTGGACCATTTGTAAGGAAGAGAAAAGATGTTACTCTAGATATTAAAGATGGGGTAATTGAACCTAGTGTTGAAAAAGATGTGGCTGTTGTCTCTGTGATCGAAAGATATGGAATTAATCAAAATCAATCTAAGGGATTTATTTCAGGATGGTCCTTTAAAAAAGGTGCAATTGCTACTACTGCTTCACCAGATGATAACAATATTGTAGTAGCTGGTGTCAACTATGAGGATATGGCATTAGCGGTGAATGCCTTAATTGAAAAACAAGGTGGTCAAGTTGTTGTAGTTGATGGTCAAGTTGTATCATTTTTACCATTACCAGTAGCAGGCATTGTTTCTGATTTAGAACCGGAGAAATTAGCCGAGCAAGAAAGGGAACTAGAAGAAGCTGCTAAAGCAATTGGTAGTGATTTGCCTGATCCAATTTTCTATTTATCATTTTTACCTATTACAGCAATTCCAGATTTGGCTATTACTGATGGAGGAGCAGTTGATTACACCAAATTGGCATACTTTGATCCGATTTTAAAATTAGAAGAAAAATAAACCCACTTTGTAAAAAATATTAAGCTCTAAAAATCAAATATATAAAAGTCTGTATAGCGATTTGCTTTACGTAGAAAAAGCTATTTAATAATATGCGATAGTGTAGTGTTACTCAAAATTAGGCCATGAATTTTTTGGGCGTTATTATGTCTAAATTGATCAAGCAAGATAGGATTCTTGTTTTTAGAGAGTGTTTTAGAAAATAAATGCAAAACTTTTTTGTTTACTACCTACTTAAAGTAAAGAAAAACTCTCAAAATTATATTTGAGAGTAAAAGTTATTTATTAACAATTTTTTTGATTAATAATTCCTTCTTTAGCTCGTTCTGCTAAGAAACTTGCCTTTGCTATTTTTACGGCGCCAGTTAAGATGCCCGAATTATTGCGTAAACGTAAGGTAGTATTATGAATATCAAGGATCAAGTTATCATCGAGAAATGCTAAATCGTAGTCAGAAGTATAAATTTCAAAATTAGCATTATTTTCAATTTTTACTGAGTAGCGTGGATCGTGCTTCATTGTATCAAGTGAGATTAATGAATAATCCATTCCTATATTACATGATCCGCCTTCAATTGAGTAGTCGCCACCACCGCCATCAACAATTAAAAGTATTTCATGTTTGTTATAACCACGTTTTTTAAGAAAATCGATTGCATCTTGGCTAATTCTCATTTTTACCATAGTACCCTCTCCTAACTCTTTCTATTTTTATTTTAGAAAAAAGTAGAACAGAATCAATTATTTTGCTTAAATTTTGGTGAAGTTTCAGGTGCCCAAATTAAGCAGATAATAAAGGCAGTCAAAAGAACAATTGCGCAGATTAGCATTGATAAGCTTGCACCGCCTTGATTAGTCAAAATAGGCAGTAAAAAGGTTCCTGCCGCAGCACCAAATCTGCTGATAGTAATACAAGTTCCAACTCCGGTTCCGCGAATCTTAATATCGAATAGTTCAGTTGGGTATGGGTAATCAAGTACTAAACCAGAAGATAAGATAATCGCAAAAATACAAAAGATAGCAAGTTGAATATTGGAATTAAGGCTTTTATTAATAGCTAAAAAGCCGATTAGGATACCTGAAAGTAAAAAGTTGCTGATAAGGAATGCGCGTCGACTAATTCTGTTGAAAAGTAAGATTCCTAAAATGACGCCGATAAACATACCACCATTGTAGATAATCCCAGAAATCTTTTGATCGGTAACATGCATACTTTGTAAAAGAATTGGAAGGAAAATACTGATACCAAAGAATGCAAAGGCTTGGCAAGCATAAAAGAGACCACCGACTAGAGTACGACGTAAATATTTCCCGGAAAATAATGTTGTCCATGAAACTTCTTTGATAGGCTTAGCCTTTTTTAGTTTTTTAGAAATTCCCCATTTGCGACCCATGTGCTTTTTAATAACTTTATTAGCTGTTTTGATCTTACCACGACTCGCAAGCCAGCTAGGGGATGCAGGTAAAGGAAAAATAGATCTAAAAATAGCTGCAATAAATGCTGGAATAGCACCAGTTGCTAAAATAATTTGCCAAGTATGTGAACCAAGGCCCGTAATGAAAGTACCTGCTATATATGAAGCAATAAATCCAATTGTCCAGTAAATAAGCAAATGGCTTTGTTTTTTGCTGTCCTCTCCTTTAGGAAGCCATTCAGTTAAAAGGGCATTTCCAACAGTATAGTCAACGGCAATCATTAATCCAATCAGTACTCTGATGATGAAAAGAAAGAGAAAATCATTAATTAATAACTGTGTTAAAGATAAGGCACCTAAAACATACATATTAATCATTAATAGTTTTCGTCTACCAATCTTATCGGATAAACGACCAATTAAGATACTACCTGCTAATCCAATTAAAGATCCTGCTCCGATTAATCCAGTCCAGAGATCACTAATTTGAATATATTTACTTGCATTAGAAAGAGCAGTACCAGATATACCTAAAGCAAAACCACAAGCGATTTGACCTAATACTACTGCAATAAATACTCGTAAGTGAATAGACATGAGGGGAGCTTTTTTATAATTCTTCTTTTCTTTGACGTCCTTGGTATTGTTTTGATTTTCTTTTAGCATAACATGAGTTAAATCATCTAGATTAACTCGAAAAAATCCTCCTTAAAAATTTATAGTATACATTCCACCCTAACAAAGATTTTAAATTGATGCAAAATTAAGTTAATTTTTTATTAGATATTTACAATCATTTAATGGCATGTTAATATTACTTAAAATTAAGAAGGGTAGTAATAAGATGAGATTACGTAAAAAAGCTAGCCAATTTAGTCGTTAATCAGGAGTTATTTCTCCTGATGTTTCAAATAGAAATTAGGTTAGTTATGTCAGAAGAAGTAATTATTAGAAAATATAAAAATATAGACTATGTTCAATTATGTCAAGTACATGATCAAGCTAGAATGCAAGAATTAATTGTAGGTAATGCAGTTGATCTGTATGCTCCACTTGAAGTGGCAGTGTATAAAGAGAAACTATTTTCGGAAACAATTTATGTAGCTGCGATTGACAGCCAAGTAGTAGGTTTTGTGGCTTTTAGAAAGAACGAATTAGGCTATATTTACGTGTTAAATGAATTTCAAGGAAGAGGAATTGGTGGTAAATTACTGGATACTGTAATTCCTTATTTAGAACGTCCCGCTTTTTTAGAGGTCTTTCCCACAAATATCAAGGCAAAAAGATTATATCGGAGTCGTGGATTTGTAGAAGAGACTAAAGAAAAAATGATTTTGCATTAACTTAATAAAGAGAACAAAAAACGGTCAGTGGATGATTTTCACTGACCGTTTTTAAGGATACTAATATGTCTAATCTTTTTTATAGAAAGTTTCTTCTACAGCATGAGTGATCGCAATCTTGTCATGGGCATAAGAAAGACCACCTTGCACATAAAGACGGTATGGCGGACGCATTGGACCATCGGAAGATAATTCAATGGTAGAACCTTCAGTAAAGCTACCTGAGGCCATAACAACATCATCTTCATAACCATCTTGGTGGTATGGAATAGGATCAACAAATGAGTTCATTGGTGAATAGTGTTGAATAGCAGCACAGAACTTAACCATTGGATCTGGTTCGCCGAAGGTTACAGTTTGAACGATATCAGTTCTTGGATCATTCCACTTAGGTGCAACTTTCATTCCCATTTCTTCACAGAGAGCAGCAGTATAAATCATACCCTTTAAAGCTTCTCCAGTAGTGTGAGCTGCCATAAAGAATCCTTGGTACATATCTCTTAAATAGCCCCATGTAGCGCCTTCTCCTTTACCAGCGCCAGGTACGTTAAGGCGTGAGCCTGCTCCTTCAATGAGATCTTTTTTACCAACAAGGAAGGCACCAGCTTTGACAATGCCGGCACCAGCATTTTTGAATAAGGAACCAGCAAGCATATCAGCACCATAAAAAGTTGGCTCTTCAGTTTCAGAAAATTCGCCATAGCAGTTATCAACGAAGATTTTTACGTCTGGACGAACTTCTTTAATGAACTTAAGCATCTTCTTGATTTTTTCCATTGTAAAGCTTGCACGAACAGCATAACCAAGAGAACGTTGAATAGTTACAACCTTAATTTTTGGATCTTGCAAGTCTTTTCTAGCTTGTTCATAATCAACTTCACCGTTATCAAGTAAATCAGTGTGCTTAAAGTCAATGCCCCATTCTTTCATATTGCCTGGTTTGTCACCGGCTAAGCCAATAACTTCTTGAATAGTGTCGTATGGCATACCGGTTAAGTAGTAAAGCGTGTCGCCAGGGCGGAGCATACTAAATAGACCAACAGCAATAGCATGAGTTGCTGAAGAGAATTGAGGGCGTACTAATGCATCATCAGTTTTGAAATAATCTGCATACATTGCCTCTAATTTATCACGGCCAACGTCGTCATAACCATAGCCAGTAGAAGGAACTAAATCTTCTTCTCCAACACGATGCTTTCTAAATATATCCAAAACACGTTGTTGATTATAGAATACTTGCTCATCAATTTCTTCTAGACGAGGTTCGATCATTTTATCAACTTTATTGACTTTTTCTTTTAATTCGGTTGGTAAGTTTTCTTTCCAAGATAAAACCATTACTTAATTCTCCTTTAATATTTCTGCTTGTACTCTTATTTTACCATCTGATTTTTGATCCCAGTAGACTCCCTGAATTTCAGGTACAAATCCTGGGAAACGCTCGATCGCACCTACTAAAACTTCAAAATACTTTTGATCAATGTCGCTCCATTTTTCACCTGGTGCAACAATAAACACACCTGGTGGGTACGGTAATGCACCTTCAGCAGCAATGCGGCCTTTAACATTTTCTAAGTTAACTAACTCACTTTCATTTTTCATGAAGAGATAGTCAGCATGCTCGGGAGTCATTTGATAATTTTGCATGTCTGGTTTAGAAAATAATTCTTGCTGGAGAGTAAAGGTATTATTTCCCCGGTAATATTCATGCATTTCTTGGCAGAGCTGTTTTAAAGTATAACCTTTGTAGCGATCACCACATACCTTAGTTAGCTTAGGGAGCACTTTTTCTAGAGGTGCATCCTCGTTATAGTACTGCTCAAATTCTAAGAATGCATTTAGCAAGATATCTAATTCAGCTTTAGTATCTCCCGGCGTTAATAAGAAAAGAAGAGAATATAGGTCATCTTTTGCACGAATAATTCGTTTCTCCATTAGAAATTCTGCGACAACTGGTCCAGGAATACCTATTTCTTCATATTTTGCATTTTTAACATCAATTCCAGGAGTTACAACAGTAATTTTTAGAGGATCGATCATGGCTTGACCAGACGCAATTTTGCTAAATCCATGCCAAAGGTTAGTGGAATCTAAATTCCAGTACTTTTCATTTGTAGCTAACTCATCAGTACTAATATTTTCAAAATTATCAATTACTAGTGGCTTAAATAATTTTGATTTTCTAATTAATTCTTTCCGCCATTCAATTCCTAAGCGTAAGATTTGGTCCCACCATTTTTTATTACCCTCACCACTAGTTAAATATGAGTTAACGGTGAGTGAGGCATAAAGTGGATAAGAGTAACTTGAGGTAACAAATTTAAGATAAGCGTGGTTAAAGTGCTTATGATCAACGTAACGTTTCTGGCCTTTAATATGAGCATCCTTTTTTAGAATTTGTGAGGCTTGGCCCATCCCAGCTTGTTGTTTATGAAGTGATTGAGTTACTAAAATACCCGGATCTTCTGGCCCAAAGTCTAAGTTGAGGGGAGACAGGTGATTCATAATTGGAACAAATTGTTCGAATCCTCCCCACGCACAATCAAACAGAATGTAATCACATAGTTTACCAATTTTATCAATCATCCACTTTGCGTCGTAAAAAAGACCATCATATGTTTCTGATTGAATGATAGCTAGTCTAAATGGACGTTTAGCTTTAGCTTTTTCAGGATCAACTTTAGCAATTTCAGCGCGAATTTTTTCTTCACTTAGGAAGTTAGGATCCATCTCTCCAATTAATCCAAGAGCATTGCGATCGGTTGGAATATATACTGGTTTGGCACCAGTCATTACTAAAGCACTATTATAGAGTGATTTATGATTATTTCGGTCAAACAGAACTAAGTCATCTTTGGTTAATAGGGCACTTGCACAAATTGAATTTGCACTCGTTGTTCCATTAGTACAGAAATAAACTTTATCAGCATGGTAAGTTTTGGCAGCTTTTTGCTCAGCAGTTAAAGGCGTCCCTTCATGGGTCATGGTATCGCCTAATTCTGGTACTGTATCACTGGTATCGGCAAACATGAGGTTTTTACCGAAGAAGCGGCTAAATACTACCCCAGCCGGATGTTTTTCGTAATATAAGCCATTATGATGACCTGGTGTAGTAAAACTAACTGGGCGATCTTCTGCAAAATTGACCAAATCAGATAAAAATCCAGGAACCATTTCTGCTGTGTATTGATTTGCGGCATCGATTATTTGATTTTTTTCATTATTAGAAATTGTTTCATGTGAAACTTTAATAATAGGAATTCCAAGGCCAGATGTCTTTTGTAAATCTTGAGCAGTTTTAAGACTATCTTGATCAGTATCTGCTACAACGATTGCGGCAAGTTCACTAGCTTGAGGATTATCGTTCAAATTAGTAGTTTGCCATGAATTAAAACTATTATTTTTAAGTCCATTGCTTAGCGCAATTTTTAGAAAATTCATTTAATCACCTTGTTTTCCTATATATTTTCTAAAATAGACTTGCAAATTTTTTATAAATCCTTATAATTTTGTGCGAACGTTTTTGTACGCAGTTTGATTTGCAAGTAGACTACGGCATAAATTATAGCGATTTATAGAGGATTTCTACAAGTGGATTTAAATACTTTGATGATAGTTTTAAAACCTCCAAATTTAAAAGATGGGATTTAGATAAATATTTTAATTTTGGGGGAATTTAAAAATTGGATAAACCAGATGTCTTTAATGACTTAGAACCGAATAAAAAACATTATATGAGTTGGCCAGTTATTGCGCTGATTGACTTTGTAACGATTATTAGTTTTGAAAATATCTTCTATCCATTTCAAAACCAAGGTCTTTCAGTTGTAATTTCATGGATCTTTCTTTTATTTACTTATGTTATTCCTTACGCATTGATCAGTAGTCAAATGAGTTTGACTTTTGATAATCAAGATGGAGGACTTGCTTCCTGGGTAAGAAGAAGTACGAACGACACTTTAGGATATTGGACCTCATGGATGTATTGGGTCCAAAGTGTACCGTATATTGTCGACGTGTCAAACTCAGTTATTGTTTCATTCAGCTGGATGATTTTTGGAAACAATAGTTTAGATAAAAAAATGTCAACATTCTGGTTTGGAATTTTGACATTCGTAATTATTTTGATTTTTATTTTATTAGAAAATAAACTACGCAACTCACTAGAAATTCTTTCTTTAATTGGTGGGGGAGCAATGTTTATTATGTCTATGCTCTTTGTTTTGCTTGCTGCCTGGTCAGTAATGCATGGACATCATATTGCAACACAACCATTTAACTGGGGCGCATTTAAGCCTTCGTTTAGCTTGAATTACTTCTCAACTACTGGTCTTTTGATCTTTGCAATGTCAGGTGCTGAACTTGCTGCTCCATACGTGCAACAAATGAAAAATCCTAAACGTGACTTTCCTAAGGCAATGTGGATGCTTGCAATTATGACAGGATTCTTGACTATTTTTGGAACCTTAGCACTAGCTATGTTCTTTAACGCTCATAAGATTCCACATGACTTTAAGATGAACGGTCCTTACTATGCTTTCCAACTTTTAGGTGAAAGTTTAGGAATGGGTAAGGTATTGATGTACATTTTTGCAGTTGTTCAAGCTATCTTTATGATGGCTCAACTTGCCGTATTACTAGATGCGTCAAGTCGTGTATTTGCCGGAGATGTTGGCGAAAAATTCATGCCAAAATGGTTGACCAAGAAGAACAAGAATGGTCGTCCAATTCACAGTTATACTTTTACTGTAGGGCTCAGCTTATTCTTACTTCTTTTAACAGGAACTTTGCCAAATATCAATACTATTTACAACTGGCTATTAAATGTTAACGGTATTATTTCACCATATAAGACTTGTTGGGTATTCTTTGCCTTTGTAGCAATGAGAATGCATCAGGATAAATACCACTCTAGCTATGTATTTATTAAAAACAAGACTGGTGCATTAACTGTTGGTTTTTGGTGCTTACTCTTTACTTTTGTTTGTGCAACTTTAGGATTCATTCCACAAAACGTTGCAGTTGGTACAAAAGCATTTACTCATCAACTATGGATGAATATTATTACTGTTGTAGTACTCTTTGGTTTAGGTTTTGTCTTACCATGGCTTCGTAAGATTGAACAAAAACGTGAAGAAGAAATGATAGTTGAAGAAGATTAAACTAATAAAAAAGGCTGAATTAAGATTGATTGAATCTTAATTCAGTCTTTTTTTGTTTTAATTAGTTCCGGCAATTTTTGCTTTATTCAAAAGTAGCGAACTACCAACAACTGAAACAGATGAAAATGCCATAGCTAAACCTGCTAGTTCAGGGCTTAGAGTAAAGCCTAGACTAACGAATAATCCAGCTGCAATTGGAATACCAATTGTGTTATAAATGAGGGCCCAGAAGAGGTTTAATTTAATACGATTGAAGGTCTTCTTTGAAATATCAAGAGCGCGAACAACACCTCTTAAATCATTTTGAACTAAGACAATACCACCAGAGTCAATTGCGATATCTGTACCAGATCCCATCGCAATTCCTACATCAGCTGTTGAGAGAGCGGGAGCGTCATTGATACCATCCCCAACAAAGGCTACCTTATCGCCATTTTGTTGAAGCTCTTGAATATGTTCAGCTTTTTCATTTGGTAGAACGTCAGCAATAACTTGGTCAATTCCAACTTCATTAGCAATCGCTTGAGCAACTTTTTCATTATCGCCTGTAAGCATTACTGTCTTTAATCCACGTTTCTTAAGTTCGCTGATAGCTTCTTTAGAGCTTGGCTTAGGAACATCTTGAATAGCAATTAAGCCAATAATTTCACCGTTTAGGCCGACATAAACAACAGTTTTAGCTTCTTCTTGTAATTTTGTAGCTTTTGTATTCATTTCCGGGGAAATATTGACATCAGTTAATAAACGATTACTTCCTACAAAAGCTGTTTGATCATGATAATTAGCCTTAACGCCTTTACCTTCAATAGCTTCAAAGTCATCAACTTTTTCAATTGCTAATTTTTCAGCTTCGGCTTTTTTGATAATTGCTGTAGCAAGAGGGTGTTCAGAAGATTCCTCAAGACTTGCAGCAATAGTTAAAACTTGTTTTTCGTCACCGACAATATCAGTAACTTCAGGTTTACCAACCGTGATAGTACCTGTTTTATCAAAGACAACAGTATTTAAATCACTAACTTCTTGAAGAACTTCACCATTCTTGATCAAAACTCCCATTTTAGCGCTACGAGCAGTACCAACCATTAAAGCAGTTGGAGTAGCAAGGCCTAAAGCACATGGGCAGGCAATAACGATTACGCTAACTGCAAAAAGCATGGCTTCAACAGCGGTTGCACCAAGGAATGAGTACCAAATGATAAAAGTTAAAATGGCAATAATCATAACAGTAGGGACAAAAATATTAGAAATTTTATCCGTTAAGTTTTGAATTGGGGCATGGCTAGTCTGAGCTTTTTTAACTAAATCAACAATTTGAGCAAGCATGGTGTCAGAACCAACTTTAGTAGCCTTGAAAGTGATTGTACCGTTACTATTAATAGTTGAACCTACAACGGTGTCACCGACTTTTTTAACTACCGGCATACTTTCACCAGTAACCATTGATTCATCCAGTGTAGTAACACCTTCTAGAATCTCACCATCAACTGGAATTTTTTCACCTGGCTTAACGCGAATAATGTCGCCAACTTGAACTTGATCAAGTGGAATTTTTACAAATTTACCATCTCTTTGAACTTCCGCATCTTTTGCTTGTAAACCCATTAATTTACCTAAGGCATTTGATGCGTTATCATGCATCTTTTCTTCCATAGCGTCGCCTAATAAGACGAAGACAGTAACAAATGCTGCACTTTCAAAGTAAACTGGACGGTTGGTAATCATAGCAAAGATACTATAGAAATACGCAACAGCTGTACCAGTAGCTACTAAGGTATTCATATTAGCACTATGCTTTTTGAAAGCGGCAATAGCACTTTTCCAGTAAGGAAGTGCAGAAATTGCCATAATAATTGTGGTTGTAATAAGAGCAATCCAGTTATATCCTGGCATCATCCAATGGAATGGCATTGCAAACATTTGAATAAGCATTGGGATAGAGAGGATAAAAGATATCCAAAATCTTTTAATGTTTGATAACTTCATTATTTAACAACAACCTTCCCATGAAACATGTCCATTCCGCAACTCCAATTATAAGTAGCAGGCTTGTCTGTAGGGATATTTACAATGACCTCTTTTTTGCCATCGAGTTTATCATCTATATTCAAGTCTTTAAAAACTACTTCGTTCATACAGCCCATATTGTCAGATGGAATAAATTTTAATTGGGCTGGTTTACCTTGCTTAAAAGTAATGGTATCTGGTTTATAGCCATGATTTTCTGTATTGACAGCAACTTTTTTGGTTTGATTTTTTGAAAAAATACTCATTTTAAATAGATCCTTTCTTTATTTAACGATAACTTTTCCGTGGAACATATCCATTCCGCAAGCAAAGTTATAGGTTCCGGCCTTGTCTGTTGGAATATTGACAGTAGTAATTTTTTGTTTGGTTAAGTCCTCATTAACTCCTAATTGTTCGAAAACAACATGGGACAAACATGCTGTTGAGTCGCGCATGTCAAAGTTAACTTGAGCAGGCACACCTTTTTTAAGAATTACTGTTGAAGGTGAATAACCACCATTTACAACAATTGTTGCAGTTTGTTCATCATTAACAATTGTGCTCGTACCGGCAGCTTCTTTATGTTTGCCAAAGAACCACCAAATAATAAAACCGATTAAAATTACCCCTACGATTAAGGTAATGATCTGACTTCCATTCATTCTTGTTTCCTCCTAACAAATAGTAGACCCTGTTTTTAAGCAGTTGCAGGGAACCATATCAGGTGCCTCTTTTTCTTTTTGACTGATTTCTTTTTTCATCTTTATTAAATCACCTTTAGAAACGGGGGAGTCTTCTAAAAGTTTCAAAATTACCTCGCCTTTGTGCATATCACACATTCTATTTAGTAAGGTCTTAGCTTCGTTGTACATCATGTCGGTTTGATTAACCGTAGCCGTGTAGATGTACCGGCGTCCATCTTGCTTAGCATTTAACCAGCCTTTTTGAACGAGACGTCTAATTAAAGTTTTGATAGTAGAATCTGTCCAATCTTTTTTAGCTTGAAGCTCGTTTAAAATTTGTTTTGTATTTGTTTCACCTAATGTCCAGACAATGCGCATTACTTCCCATTCACTGTCTGAAATTGAAGATAAATTCTTTTCACTCATTTATATATTCCTTTCGTTTACATATGTAATCATATAACTTTTAGTTTACATTTGTCAACAATAAAGATCGATGTACTTAATAAAAATATAATTAAATTATTGTTAAGATAATCATTTCATAGTGAAATTTAGACAAATAATTTAAGAAGGTGAGTAGATGGACGATAAAAGATGGATTGAACTAGCTAAAAGACGTAAGCAAGATAAGTATTTCGGTATTATCAGCTTGTTGATTGCTTTGATGATGGTTTTCTTTACATTGAAAAATATTGGTTGGCTACTTACTTTCATTGTCGTAGCAGTTATTCTCTACTACTGGATTGATGTGGAACAGATGCTTGAAGACAGTAAGGCAATTAATAGGACGCAGAAGATTATTTTTATTATCCTTGGAATAGTTTATGAACTGACTAGCATTATTTTTGCTTTCATTAATTTAGATTATTTATTATTAGCTTTTGGCATTGTAAGTGCAGGATATTTAGGCTTTAAGATAAATACGGTATTTCGTAAAGATTTGAAGAATAAAAAACTGAAATTTGGGGAAAGTGTAGTCGCAAGTTGTCTCGGACTCGGAGCTGCAATCTTGCTTATATTACTTACTCCTAAAGACATTCTTTGGCTATTTCTTTTGATTTTTGCTTTAGCTTATAATCTGATTCACCTAGTTGTCAGAATTAAGGTTGAACATGACGGAACTAACCGAGAACTATAGGAAAAACAAAAGGATGAGTAGATGCGCCCAGACTTAATTATTAAAAATAGAAAGTTAAACCATATAATCGGCGTAATAGGGATCATTCTGAGTATTGTAGTGATATTTTTAGCCTTAAAAAATTTAAGTTGGTTGTATCGATTAGTGGGCGTATGTGCAATTATTTATTACCTTATTGATATAGAATAAAAATTAGAAGAAGACCATGTGATTACGAAAATAGTGCGAATTTTTATGGTTGTAATTGATGTTTTTTACATTGTATTTAGTATGATTTTAGCTTTTGTAAACGTTGATCTTTTACTAAGACTATTTGGAATTGCGGGCTCAGGCTATTTAAGATTTAAGACCTATCAGATGATTAGAGAAGGAATTCTGAATAAGAAATTGAAGTTAGCTGATAGTTTAGTAGCAACTTTTTTAGGTGTTTTTCCAGCTATTTTACTAATTATTTATGCATTTATTGCTTTTTTGATAATTTTATTAGCATTAACTTTGCTGTATAACTTAATCCACTTGATAGTTAGAATTAAAGTTGAACGTGGTTCAACGAATCGACAATTCTAAAATAAAAAAGGTAGAGTATTCGATTTTCAGGTCGAGTACTCTACCTTTTTTATGAAAAATAGTATACGTAAAAATTTTTTAATTAAATCAAAATTCCATTACAATGATCAACTTCATGTTGAATTACCTCAGCAGTAAAATCAGAGAAACTTTGCTGCCGAGTTTCTAAATTCTCATTTTGATATTTAACTGTGATGTTCTTGTATCTTTCGGTTGGACGTTCGCCAGTTAAAGAAAGACAACCCTCATAAGCTAAATATTTATCATCTTGGGTCACAATAATTGGGTTAAGCATCACAATTGGGAGTGGTCCAATAAATAAAGCAATAATTCGTTTTTGAACACCAATCATATTTGCGGCGAGGCCAGCTGCTCTATCCTTATTAGCCAGTAAAGTGTCCTTTAAATCAGTGGCTGCTCCTAAATCTTGTTTAGTTGCTGGTAGAGACTTAAATTTTAAAGAAAGTTCATCATGAATAATAGGTTTGACTGCCATAAAAATAATTCTCCATTGTTATTTTTATCCTAATTATCGCATATTACTCGCATAAAATTTAAGTTTAATTATTTTTTCTTTCTTTAATTACAAGACGAATTGAATTTATTACCCGGGCAATAATGATCAATATCCCTACAAATAATGAAAGATAGCCTAATGGAATTAAGAAAAAGTTTTCGTGTAAAATACCGCTACTATCAATATAAGAAACAGAGGCACCGCTGATTAAGAAGAAAATAATTCCTAAAATAATGAATGCACTCCCGATGATAGTAGTGACCATATTAAATTTTGCTGCACGTGTTCTTTTACCATCATTAATCAAAGTTTGCTCAATTTTATTCATCTTTTTATCTCATAAAATTAATTCATCAAGGGAAACACCAAATGTTTTTGCAATTAAAATAATCATTTCGAAATCAGGAAGATTACGATTGTTTTCCCAGTTAGAAAGAGCTTGTCTAGTTACATTTAGTTTCTTGGCCATCTCTTCCTGAGTTAAGTTATTTTCTTTTCTAAGGCGTTTTATTTGTTCATTAAATTCCATTTTGCCCACCTCATAATTTAATGAAAATTGAGTCAAAAAAAAACAAGCTAGCAATGCTTGCATCTTAATAGATAGCGTTACTAGCTTGAAAAAATATTATTAATTAACTCATATTAGTAATTAAGAAAAAGATAACAAAGATTACAAATAAAATGTACATCATTGGAGATACTTCTTTATAGCGTTTAGAAGCAATCATGGTAATTGGATAAGCGATCATTCCTAAGGCTAAACCATCAGAGATGGAGTAAGTTAAAGGCATACCAACTACTACTAGGAAGGATGGGAAGGCAATTTCAAAGTTATCCCAATGGATGTATTTAAGATTACCTGCCATCAGAACTCCGACTATGATTAAAGCAGGAGCCGTTACAGTGGTTGGGATTACTGCTAAAAGTGGACTGAAGATCATTGAGACTAAGAATAGAATACCAACGAAAATAGCAGTTAAACCAGTTCTACCGCCCATTGCGATACCGGCACTTGATTCAACAGAAGTACCAAGTGGAGCAGTACCTAACACAGACCCTTCAACCATAGCTAGTGAGTCTGACAAGAAAGCTTTTCCAATCCGTGGAATCTTACCGTTTTTGTCAACCATTCCAGCCTGTTGTGTCATACCAATTAAGGTACCAGCAGTATCAAAAAATGTAACAAGTAAGAATGTTAAAACAACCATAAATAGTTGTGGCGTATTGATATCTTTTAAGTGAAATACTGCTTGACCAAAGGTTGGAGCAATACTTGGAGCACCTGAAACAATACCATGTGGCATTGGAATTTGACCAATAATCATTCCGAAAATAGCAGTTACAATCATTCCGATGAAAATTGAGCCCGGTACTTTAGCTGCCATTAAGATGACAGTTAAGATTAAACCAAATAATGTGATCCAAACTGCTGGATTGTTAAATGAACCAAGACCAACAAGAGATGATTTATTGTCGACAATCAATTTACCATTTTGCAATCCAATAAAAGCAATGAACAAGCCAATACCAGCAGAAATTGCATATTTTAAATCTTGAGGAATTGCATCAACAACTTTTTCACGAAGTTTTAAAACGGTAATCAAAATGAATAAAATTGAAGCTACTAACACACTAGCTAGGGCAGTTTGCCAATTGATATGCATTCCGATAACAACGTTATATGAGAAAAAGGCTGCACTACCAAGTGTTGGTGCTAAGGCAATAGGATAATTCGCAATAAATCCCATCAAGAAACAACCAATTGCGGTTGCAATAGCAGTAACAGTAAAGGCAGCTCCTTTATTAATGCCAGCTGCACTTAAAATATTCGGGTTAACAAAAAGGATGTATGACAATGAAACAAACGTGGTTAAGGCTGCAATTAATTCACGTTTGACATTAGTATGAGCATCCTCTAAATGAAAGATTTTGTCTAAAAATTGCATCATTTCTCCAACATAAAATAAAAATGAAAAAAGGACACAGTTTACCCAAGAGCCACGGGTAAAAGATGTCCTTTAAAGCAATTTATGACGTCTGATACCTATAGTCCTGAATTTATGGCTCAGGGTAGATACTGTCGACCTTATTTCGACGATATATAGATAACTTGATTGTTAAGTATTCTAGCAGAAATTTATCGTATACGCAAATGGAGATAGATGATTTCAAAATAAAAAGAGCATACAGCTCTTTTTACTCTAATACTTATTTATCAGTATTCATCAAAAGGAATTTGGTAAAGCCACCTTTTTCAGCTTTCTTTGCTTTTACTTGCTTTAGTAATTCTTCTTTACTAATATTTTTAAAATCTAAAAATGCTTCTAACACTGTGTAAACATCAGCTAATTCTTCAAGGAGATTTTGATCATCAGGCGCAGCTTTAACTTCATTAGCTTCTTCGACGATTTTATTTTTTAAGGCATCTTCTCGTTCTTCAGGTTTAAGTTGACGATAAGATGCGTAGGTAGCGAATTCAGGAATTTTGTCTCTAACTAGTTTTTTCATTTTGTAATCTCTATTTTACATTTAGAACAACGAAGTAAATGACGAAGACAAAGAATAAGATCCACATCATTGGCGTAATTTCTTTGAATCTCTTAGCAGCAAGCATTGATACTGGGTAAATAATTAAGCCCCAGCCAAGACCGTCTGAAATTGAGTAGGTAAGAGGCATACCGAGTGCGATTAAGAAACAAGGAATTGCAATTTCAAGATCAGTCCAGTGTACATGTGCTAAGTTTTCAGCCATTAATACCCCAACGATGATTAAAGCAGGAGCAGTTACTTGAGTGGTAAAGACACTTAAGATTGGGCTGAAGATGGTTGAGATTAAGAAGAAAATACCAACCCAGACAGCAGTTAAACCGGTTCTACCACCAACTGCAATACCAGCACTTGATTCAACAAAGGCACCAACTGGTGAAGTACCAAGAACAGAACCAACTAACATACCAGATGAGTCAGCTGCTAAAGCTTCACCGGCACGTGGCATTTTGTTGTCTTTCATAAGACCTGCTTGTTGAACAAGTCCGATTAAAGTACCAGTAGTGTCAAAGAAAGTAACCAGTAAGAAAGTGAAGACAACGATCCACATTTGTACAGTATTAATGTCGCTAATATGGAAAACAGCTTGACCAAAAATTGGTGAAAGACTTGGAACGCCTGAAATAAAGGCCTTAGGCATTGGAATTTGACCAATTATAATCCCAAAGACAGCAGCGACGATCATTCCGATAAAGATGGCCCCTGGAACCCTGGCAATCATTAAGAAAATAGTTACCACTAAACCAAAGATTGTAATCCAAACAAGTGGATTGTTTAAAGAACCAACAGTAACTAGAGTTGAATCACTTTTACTAATCAATTTACCACCTTGAAGACCAATGAAGGCAATAAATAAACCAATACCAGCAGAAATAGCATATTTGATATCACTAGGAATAGCATCAATAATCATCTCACGTACTTTAAATATAGTCAGTAAGATAAAAAGAATTGAAGCAACGAAAACGGCGGCTAAAGCAGTCTGCCATTTTACATGCATCCCTAAGCAGACCGTATAAGTAAAGAATGCATTCAGTCCTAAAGTTGGTGCAGAAGCAATAGGATAATTGGCAATTACTCCCATTACAATACAAGTAAAAGCGGCAGATAAGGCGGTGGCTGTAAATAGCGCTCCCTTGTTCATGCCACTTGCTCCTAAAACAGCTGGGTTAACAAAAAGGATATAAGACATACTTACAAAAGTAGTTAATCCAGCTAAAAACTCAGTTTTAAATGAAGTATGGTTTTTATTTAAATGGAAAAATTTACCAATTGAATTCATGTAGCCCTCCAAGAATGGTAACGTTCGGATTTTAAAGGAAAATATAATTTTAAATGATTAATTTATGGGTTTAATCATTTAAAAGCGAATCTTCAGCTAAAATTATATCTAAATTATTAACTATTTCAAGAATAAAAACTATAATTATTCGATTAAATCAAAAAAATATAGAATAATAGGTACAAAAATAAGAAAATTGGTTTAAAAGCCGAACAATATTTCCAAGGAAATAGAATATTTTATAATTTAGAAGTTGACCTTAACCTTACGTCAATTGATATCTTAAATCTGCGAGGTGAAAGTAATGTCAGAAAGATATACCATCGGAGAAGCAGCCAATAAATTACAAGTGAGTACACGGACTTTAAGGTTTTATGAGGAAAAAGATCTAGTGAGGCCAGCTTATACTGAAAGAAATGGCTATCGTTTTTATGAAAAAGATCAGATAAGACAACTTGAATTAATTCTTTTTCTAAAAGAATTGGGATTTTCATTGAAACAAATAAAAATACTCATTCAAGATGAGCATGGGAATCAGTCACTGGAGTTATTGCTTAAAGAACAATACCAGGATAATCAGCGGAAAATGGATGAGATAAGTAAAAAACAAGCATAAATAAAACATTTGCAAAAAATAAAGTTGTCGCGTGCTGTATTAACCAATCACTCTGGCATTACAGATATTATGAGAAAAGAAAATAGACTTTCAGCTTTAAGAGATAAGATGTTAGTTTTTGGAGGGCTTTTGTCAATAATTGAAATATTAGGGATCGGCATAGCATTTTATTTATATCATCTAAACCAGATAACTAGCTTTGTAATTGAAGTTCTTGCACTAGTAGTTATTATTTTTATGATGGCATTGGGATTGTCGCGATATTACTATGACAATGTTGAATATGTTTGTCCTAATTGCGGTAAAAGATCTTATTGTTTAGAAATTAGTAGAGAGTAAAACAATATTTAAAATTGACAGAAAATTTTTTGATTAACCAAAAAAAGCCCGCGCATCAGCACGAGCTTTTCTCTTGAGTTTCAATCTATTTAAAATTCAATACCCATAAGAAGATGATAAATACTACAAACAGTACCCACATCATTGGGCTAACTTCTTTACCACGCTTTGCAGAAACCATACAAATTGGGTAAGTAATCATTCCTAATGCCAAACCGTCCGAAATTGAGTAAGTAAGAGGCATACCAAGTAAGATTAAAAATGCAGGTACGGCAATTTCTAACTTGTTCCAGTGAATATGTGCGGTATTTTGTGCCATTAAAACTCCGACGATTATTAACGCAGGAGCAGTTACTTGTGTAGTAAAGACACCAAGTAGTGGACTAAAAATCATTGAGATCAAGAAGAAAATGGCTACAAAGACAGCGGTTAAACCAGAACGACCACCAACAGCAATACCAGCACTTGATTCGACAAAGGCACCAACTGGTGAAGTACCGAAGATTGAACCAAACATCATAGCAGTTGAGTCAGCAGCTAATGCTTTACCGACACGTGGCATTTTATTATTTTTCATAAAGCCAGCTTGTTGAGCAAGACCGATTAAAGTACCGGCAGTATCAAAGAATGTAACAAGTAAGAAAGTTAAAACAACAACCCACATCTGCAAAGAGTTAATATCTTTAACGTGGAAAATTGCTTGGCCAAAAGTTGGAGCTAAGCTTGGTGCTAAAGAGATAAACTTATGAGGAACGGCAATTTGACCGGTACAAATTCCAAAGATTGATGCGGCAATCATTCCAATAAAAATAGCACCTGGAACGCCTAAGATCATCAAGATTACTGTAACAATTAAACCAAAAATAGTAATCCAAACGAGTGGATTATGAAGTGATCCTAAACCAACTAAAGTTGATTTATTAGCAACGATTAAGCCACTGTTTTGTAATCCAAGAAAGGCGATAAATAAACCAATACCAGAAGAAATGGCAAATTTTAAGTCTGAAGGAATTGAATCAATAATCTTTTCTCTTAGTTTAAATAAGGTAATTAAAATAAAGATAATTGATGCAACAAAAACACTAGCTAAGGCAGTTTCCCAGGATACTTTCATGCCAATACATACTGTGTAAGCAAAGAATGCGTTAATACCTAAAGCAGGTGCTTCACCGATCGGGTAGTTAGCCACAATTCCCATGATTGCTGTACCAAGAGCAGCTGCTAAAGCAGTAGCGGTAAAGACAGCTCCGGTATTCATTCCGCTAGCGCCAAGAACGCTAGGGTTAACGAAAAGAATATATGACATACTAATAAAAGTAGTTAACCCAGCAATAAATTCAGTTCTAACATTAGTTCCTAACTTTTCTAAATGAAAGTAGTTTTTTATAAAATTCATTTTGTCCTCCAGACATAATGTTCGTTTTTAAGCTTTAAATAAGCAACTTTTATAGTGTAGCATTCCCATAAATAAATGTAAACGCGAATTTTAGCGATAAAAGGTTGTAAAAACTTTCTGAAAGTAAATCTTATAAGAGATAGTGAATTATTTCATAAGAGCTTTTGCTTAATCCACTAATAAAATAGTTTTAAAATTAAGGTGTAAGAAAACGTTTGTTATAAAAATTAGAGGAATGTACGATGACAACTTACTATAAGGGCTTCCCACAAAGTACAAGAGAAGAAAAGTTACATATGGTTAACTTAGATGAACTGGAGCATGAAGCAAAATATGTAATGCCAGAGGCAGCCTATTATTATGTATCTAGTGGTGCTGAAAATGAATGGACTTGGCGAAATAAAACTCAAGCATTTAATCATTTTCAAATAGTTCCTCGAGCTTTGACTGGAATGCAAAACCCTGAACTTAATACTGAGTTTTTAGGGATGAAGTTAAAGAGCCCGGTTATGATTTGTCCAATTGCATGCCACGGTATTGCAAACGCTGAAGCAGAAATTGATACTGCAAAAGGTGCAAAAGCTGCTGGGGCCTTATTTGCGATGAGTACCTATGCAAATAAGAGTGTACAAGAAGTACAAAGTGCAGTAGGGGATTCTCCTAGATTTATGCAACTATATTTAAGCAAAAACTGGGACTTTAATAAGATGGTAATTGAAGAATCAGTTAAAGCTGGTTTTACGGGATTTTTCCTAACAGTAGATGCTTTAGTTAGTGGATATCGTGAAGCTAACTTACGAACTAACTTTACTTATCCGGTACCTTTGGCTTTCTTTAATGAATGGAACGGTGGAAAGGGTGAAGGACAAAGCGTTGCACAAATGTATGCTTCGTCGGCTCAAAATATTGGACCAGATGATATTCATAAAATAAAGAAAATTGCTGATGTTCCTGTAATTGTTAAAGGAGTTGAATGTGCTGAAGACGCTATGCTTGCTGTTGGGGCTGGAGCAGATGGGATCGTAGTTTCTAATCACGGCGGACGCGAAGTAGATGGCGCTCCTGCGACGATTGATGTTTTACCTGAAATTGCTAAGGCAGTAAGAAGCTCAAATCATCGTGTTCCAGTTATTCTTGATGGCGGCGTTCGTCGCGGCCTCATGTCTTTAAAGCATTAACATTAGGTGCAGACTTAGTCGGTATTGGGCGCCCATTCTTATATGGCTTAACACTTGGTGGTGCACAAGGTGTTCAATCAGTTATTGAGCAATTAAATAAGGAATTATTGATTGATATGCAATTAACCGGCTGTAAGACAATTGAAGATATTAAACATGCGAAGATTGATCATATTAATTACAGTGCTGACTGGGGCATTTCTTCAACTAGCAGAAGCGTGATGAAACCATATCCTGTTACTAAGGAAAATCAGTTAACAGGTGAAGCAGCTGATGCTGTAAGTGGTGCCTCAAGACATTGATTGTTAGGATTAAAAAATAAAAACTGCGATCCATATTGGACCGCAGTTTTTATTTATTTAACTAAATTAGGTTTCCAGTCGTCTTCAAGTTTACCCATTTCTTTGAGCTTAGCCACAATTTGATTTAGGACTTCTTGCCGATCTTCTTCACTTGCCATGAAATCAAGTTTATCACCATCAATAGTCATTTTTGGTGAATAGTCATACTTCTCATACCAAGGTTTGTAATAACGAAGTAGACGCTTGTAGTAATCTTCTAGAGTCGGATCATAACTCAATTGTTCATAGTTACGACCGCGTTTTTGAATTCTCTTGAGCATTGTATCATATGAGACATCGATATGAACAAGGAGATCAGGATTCTTCTTAGGCATCCGATCTAATTCACTCATCATATTGTGCAAGAGCTCATAATAAGTGTCGACTTCTTCTGGAGTAGCACGCCCAATATCTGCATTCATTTGGAAGAAAAGAGCATCTTCGTAGATAGAACGGTCAAGTACATTATTATCATCAGTTAAGGCTGACTTAATACTTTGAAAACGAGTATTTAAGAAATAAACTTGCAGTAAAAAGGCATATTTTTTAGGGTTTTCATAGAATAATGGCAAAACAGGATTGTCATCTACACTTTCATAAAAGGGATTAGTACCCAAATATTTAGATAAGATACCTGTTAGACTGGATTTTCCGGCTCCAATGGGCCCGCTTAATACAATAACTGTCATCACGTTCCTTCTATTCGTTAACTAGTTCAAATTACCTATATCAGTAAGTTTCTGATCGATTGTGCTGATAACTTTCTTTCGCGCATCTTCATTGGCAACAAAGTCGTATTTATCACCATCAATCATCATCTTAGGGGATGCATTATATTTTTCGTACCAAGGCTCGTAATATGATAAAAGGCGAGCATAGTAATCTTTTAAACTTGGATCGGTTGACAATTGTTCAAACTTACGACCACGTTTTTGAATTCGATGAAGCATAGTATCAAGAGAAACATGAATGTAAATTAAAAGATCTGGTTTTTTACTTGGATTACCAGGTGCTTGCTCCATCATATTCTCAAGTAAACTATCATAAATCTTGAATTCCGTAGGATCAGCAATACCACTGTCAACATTCATTTTGAAAAATAGGGCATCTTCATAAATGGAACGATCGGACACGCTGTTATGATCGCGAATAGCTTGGTTAATTTGAGCCAAACGATGGTTTAAAAGATAAGTGTTTAAAAGAAAAGTATAGTGAGCCATATCTTTATAATAAAGTGGCAAAATTGGATTGTTATCTACACCCTCATAAAAGGCTTGAGTACCTAAATGTTCGGCAAGAAGACTGGTTAAACTGGATTTTCCGGCTCCAATGGGCCCGCTCAATACAATAACTGTCATCACGTTCTTTCTACAATATATAGTTTGCTCTAATAGTGTAATTCAATATCTGGTAGGTAGGCAAGCTATTTTTAAAAAAAGAGTTAGGTGAAAAAGTCAAGAGTAGATCTGAAAAAATATAGATTAAGGAGAAAAGAATTCTACTAATTTCATTCAATCAAATAAAAAACGAACTAATCTAAAAAGATTAATTCGCTTAAGTAAACGGTCTGACTAATGAGGATTAATTTCTATATTTTGGATCAAGTTTTGCGGCAGCAACTTCATCACAAATAACTGTTACATCTGGGTGATCTTGTAAGATAGATGCTGGCACTTCTTCAGTAACAGGGCCTTCAACTAAGGCTTTAACTGCATCTTGTTTTGATTCGCCAAATGCAAGTAAAACAATCTTCTTACTTTGCATAATGGATTTAATTCCCATACAAATGGCTTGACGAGGAACTTCATCTTCGTTATCAAAGAAACGTGAATTAGCTTTAATAGTGCTCTCAGTTAATTGAACTTTATGAGTTAAACTGCCAAATGGAGTGCCTGGTTCGTTAAAAGCGATATGGCCATTTTTACCGATACCGAGGATTTGTATATCAATAGGATTAGCAGCAATAATGTCGTTATAACGATCAACTTCTTCATCGATATCCTTGGCCATTCCATTTGGAATATAAGAATGCTTAAATGATTTCTTATCAAATAAGTGCTTTTGCATGAAATAGTGATAACTTTGATCATTATCTGGATTTAAGCCATAGTATTCATCTAGGTTGATACTAGTCATATCAGAGAAGTCTAGGTTACTGTCACACATATCGTCATACATTGGGATTGGGGAAGAACCAGTTGCTAAGCCTAAAACTTTATCGCCATCTTCCATCCCCTTTTTAATAATTTCAAATGCCTTAGTGCCGCCTTCAATATTATCTTTAGTTACGATGATTTTCATAATATATACCTCCTCGTTTATTGGTCTAGTCCATTATAAAATATAAAATTGGTCTAGTCAACTTAAACCGCTAACATTTTTAATTTTATTTTTTTCTGCGGTAAAATTTAGGTGAGGTGAGAAGAGATGGAGAAGAGTTTTCAGGAAAGTAATTTATCAGGTTTAGGTATGGGAACTTGGGGAATCGGCGAAGACGCTTCAAAGAAAAAAGATGAACTTGCTGCCCTTCGTTATGGCTTAGATCATGGAATTAAAGTAATCGATACTGCGGAAATGTATGGTGAAGGAAAAAGTGAAAAGCTAATTGGCGAGGCAATTAGAGGGTATGACCGAAGTAAAATCTTTTTAATTTCGAAATTTTATCCATATCATGCTTCTCCAGAATTAGAGCGGCAAAGCTTAGAAAAAAGCTTAAAAAAATTAGGAACTGATTATTTAGATTTATATTTACTCCACTGGCGGGGAGACAAGCGTTTATCTGAAACGGTTCGGGGACTTAAAGAATTACAAAAAGAAGGACTAATTCGTCATTGGGGTGTGTCAAATTTTGACGTGACTGATTTAGAAGAACTATTTAGCGTTCCTGGCGGAAAAGACTGCTTTGCTAATGAAGACCTATATAATCTATCTGAGCGAGGGGTAGAATACGACGTTTTACCTTGGCAGGAAAAACACGGCGTCGGCTTTATTGGATATTCTCCATTTAATTCAGGTAAGGGTGATTCAATCAGAATTACTAATAATCTTAAGATTGTTGCTCGCGCTCACCATGTAACGCCGCATCAAGTGATGCTTGCTTGGACTTGGAGAAATGGAAATATTTTATCTATTCCAAAAGCAGGCAGTATTGAGCATATGAAAGAGAATATTGCTGCTAAAGATATTAAGTTATCTCCGGATGAAATAAAATTAATTGATAATGACTTTCCGCAACCGACTGAAAAAATGCCGCTTGCGATGATATAAGGGTGAAATGAAAGAAAATTATTTAAAAGTAACTGAAAAAGCTCTACCTGCGTAAAGGTAGAGCTTTTTACGTATTACAAATGAGTTAGAACTGTTTTATCTATATGCAGTATAAGCAAAGTAAGCTGCTTGAATAAGAGCTAAAACGGCAATTCCTAATCGAATAACTTTAACAGGAATATGACGCATGATTTGAGGACCGAAATAACTCCCAATTAAAGAGCCAATAGCCAATGGAATAGCCGAATTCCAATAAATTTTTGCAGTAAACATATAAATTATCAAAGCAACTAAGTTTGAAAGAGCACCAATAATGTTCTTCATCGCGTTAACAGTTAAAAAGTTATCATCACTGATGGCATTCAAGATAACGAGCATCAAAACACCACTTGCTGCTCCGAAATATCCTGCATAGATACCAGTAATCACTAAGCAAAGTAAAGATATAATCTGAAGAAGTCGATTATTACCATCTTTTTCCAGATGAATTTCCCCACTGAATAAGATCATTAGACCAGAAAAAGCGATACAAAACGGAACAATTTTTTCGAATATTTTCCCAGGAAATTGTATTAAAAGCATACATCCTAAAGCTGATCCAACAATTGTAAAGATTGAATAGAAACTTACTTCTTTCCAATGCCCTTTTAATTCTTTTAGGGATGATGCAGTTGAACCAACTCCAGTCCAAATTAAAGCAGCATCATTGGTCGTATTAGCATATACGGGCGGAATGCCTACGGATAAAAGTATTGGGTAAGTTGCTAGAGAAGCCATGCTAGCGATTGTTGATAGGAGGCCTCCAAAAATTCCACCTAAAATTAAATAAACAAATAAGAAAAAAGGACTCATAAATTCACCTCTCCTTGTAGATGGAAACATTACAATGGTAGGTATTATAAGCTCCTTACGTTTAGTTAGCAAGCTTCTTATTTAAAACTTCAGCAACATTTCCGTCTGTAGCTGATAATAAATTTTTTGCTTGGATAAGACTTTGATTGTTTTTAAGCATGATAATAGCTAGGCCAACATCGTTATTGGTTTCTTTCAATGTATCTAGAGCTTTTTCAATAGATACGTTGGTAGTTGCTTGAATAATTCGACAGGCACGGTCAATTAATTTGGAATTTGTTGGTTTAACATCAATCATAATGTTTTCATAGACTTTTCCTTGTTTAATCATTACCCCAGTAGAAATTATATTTAAAATCATCTTTTGAGCAGTTCCAGCTTTCATTCTGGTCGAACCAGTTATTACTTCAGGACCAACAACAGCTTCAATTGCTATATCAGCAGAACGTCCTATTTCTGAATCTTTGACACAGGCAATAGAAATAGTTAAAGCTCCAACTTCATTAGCATAAGAAAGCCCGCCAATGACATAGGGTGTACGTCCACTAGCTGCAAGACCTAAAACTATGTCTTTTTTATTTAACTTTAGAGCATTTAAATCTTTTTTAGCTAATTTTTGTGAATCTTCAGCTCCTTCGACTGCTACATACATAGCTCCTTTGCCGCCAGCAATAAGCCCAATAGCTCGGTCTGGAGTGATTCCGTAAGTAGGAACTAGTTCAGCAGCGTCTAAAACACCAAGACGTCCACTTGTTCCAGCCCCGATATAGATTAAACGTCCACCTTCATGGTAGCGAATAGCTGCTTCATCTATTGCCTGGGCAATTTTTTGATCTTGGTTCTCTACAGCTAAGGCAACTTTTTGATCTTCTTGATTAATGGTTTTTACCATATCCAGAGTTGACATTGAATCAATATGCATAGTTGCTGGATTACGTTGCTCTGTAGTTAAATTCTTGATTTCCATAGTAAATACTTCTTTCTACTGTGTAAGTATTTTTCCAATATTTTGAATCATGTTTAAAATACCTTCGTAGTCTTCTTGATTTTAATAGTTTGTTAAAACACAACAATCAATTACTTCATTTTGTGATTTAAATCTAGCAATATCATGTTGTTCATGTAAAAGTTCACCAGTTTTATTAAATGTTTCAAACTTCGGATTACTATAAGCGACTAATTTATTTCTTACGGTTTGATGTTTTAATGAATTTAGAATTATTTGATTAACTTCGTTATTATCATTTAGCAGCCTTTGAAAAACATTCATTATGGAGTTTGCAGTGCATGTATTTTCTTTAGTGCTTTTCTCCATTAGAAATCTATTCAATGAGATATTTTGAAAATTTTGTTGGAGGAAGGAATTAATAGTATCTAAGTGGTAATAACTTAGCAGAGCATTAGTAGCACTATTGTCAGATAAGGATAACATTAGATCTATTGGTTTGTTTATATTGGGGGTTCAGGTACTATTTTAGGTCTATGTGTTTTTATTAGCATTTTTATCTAAGTCTTCATTTGGGAAGACATTAGGCAAAGCTGTTATTATCCCAAGTATCTTCAACATTAATGAACCTATTATTTTTGGATTACCAATTGTTTTAAATCCATACTTTGCAATTCCATTTATTGTAACTCCTATGGTAAACGGTGCATTAACCTACTTTGCTATGGTTCTACATTTAGTATCTCGCCCTATTGCTTTGGTACCATGGACATTACCAGGCCCAATTGGTGCATATATGGCCACTGGATTTGACTGGCGTGCTGCTATTTTATCCATTATTAACATAATTATTTCTGTTATTATTTACTATCCTTTCTTTAAAGTTTGGGATAAAAAACAATTAGAAAAAGAAATGCGGGATAAGGAAAATAACACAGTAACAACAGAAACAAATAAAAACAGTAATGTTGAAACTTTCAACTTAAATGAAACTGGTAGAACATTAGTTGAGCATATATCTGTTAGAGAGTACGTAAAGAAAAGTATGAATTCATGTTTTGGTACTCTAATTAAGTTTAGAAAACTAGCAAAAATGACTGTGTGATTTTAGCTTAAGTAAAGGCCACTATAGCATATGTGTTATAGTGGGCTTTTTTGGAGAAATATAAATAAAATGAAAAATATTAATGAAATATCGATGTTAATGAGATCAGCGATCGAGAATCACGCAACTCCCGGCATTAGTTATGCATTAGAAGATATAAAAAATAAGAGAACTGAAACATGCTTTTTGGGATATAGAACTTATAATAAAGAAGTACCTTTAAAAGATGGAGATCTTTATGATTTAGCTTCTTTAACTAAAGTTGTTGGGGTAACAAGTCGCATTCTTCAATTATTGGGGACAAAAAATATACGTTTAAATGACAAGGTAGAGAAATATCTTCCAAAATTTGATTATCATGACATTACTATAAAAAAACTTGTTACTTCATAATTCCGGCTTACCAGCTGACATAGATAATGTATACGCGTGGTGCTAGTTAAATCGTTTTAGTTAACAAAAAAAGTCCAATCTTGTTAGACTCGACTTGTAAACATATTAATAGAAAAGAGTCTGACTAGATTGAACTACCCTAAGCTTAAGCGTTTTTCTCATCCTAACACAAGTTAGTTTTAGTCGTTTAAATATAATTTGTCGCTGTTTGTACAAACTTTATGCCCCAGATGCATTAAAGCAAAGACGGAATATCAATCGATGTAAAATATCTGACAGTTCTATTCTGGCCTTGCTTATTTGGCAGGCTTCATTGGGCATTGAATCTCAAAGAAGATTTTGTGAAAAGCTTGTTAATTTATCTCACTCTCGCTTTAATCGCAGAGCACGCATGCTTTTGCCATTGATCTATTTAATTCGACATGGCCTTAATGAGGAAGTGGATCTGTCAGGCGACATCTTGATTATTGATAGCTTTCCTGTGCCAGTCTGTCAGCCAATTCGCAATCGTCGAGCAAAGATCTTTCGCGGCTATGCCGATATTGACTATAAGGCAACCAAAAAAATCTATTATTATGGTTTTAAGGTTCACGCTATTGTTAGCGACGACGGCTACTTGCTAGATTATATCGTAACCAAGGCCTCAGTTCATGATGCTAAGGAAACAGTAGAACTGATTACTAACGCTCATCCTGACAATCGTTACCTTTTGGGCGATGAAGGATATTTGGGCAAAGACCTGCATCAACGCTTAGAGCAAATGGGCTATACGCTTTGGACACCATATCGTAAAAATATGAAGAATGCTCCAAAGCACAATAAGCACTATTTAATGGCACTCAGAAGGACCATCGAGAGTGATTTTTCGCTTTTGTCTTACTACAACGCTGAAAATAATCGAGCTAGAAGTTTAGCAGGTTTTCAAGAGAGACTCGAAGTTGCCATTTTAGCTTATAATATGGCATATTGTCTAGAACGATTTAACTAGCACCACGCGTATATTGATATTAGCTGGTAGTAGGAATGACTTCTATCCTATTAATAACCGGATAAAAGGGATGCTAGCTGTTTTTAATCATTATAAGATCAAGTACCAAAGCAGTTATTTGGACTTTGATGATTCAATAACTGCCAAAAAAATACAAATTGCTCAGATCCTCAATGATAAGCAATTTGATGCAATTTGTTGTACAGACGATGTTACTGCAATCTTGGTTAAAAATTATACAGACAAGCTAGACTATCATCCTATTATCACAGGTTTTGACGGAACAGAATTTATTCATAATATCTTTCCGGATCTGATAACAGTTAAACAGCCTATTAAAGACATTGCCGACTTATGTTGCGATGTTTTAATCCAAAAGATCGAACATCCAAGTAAGGCAGTCCAAGAGGAGTATTTGTTTCCAGTAACTTTGTTGAACTAGAGTTAACTAAAATAAGCCTCTTAGTCTTAATGACTAAGAAGCTTATTATTTTTAATTAATTTCTAGAGGGAGAAAGAGAATTATTCTTATAAATTATTATAATGTACTGATTTAAAATGATTTATGCATTTAATGCATTTGATTGATACAATTTTTCATAAAGATCTACCATCTCACCAGCCAGATCTCTAAATGCAATTGCAGTCATCAAATGATCTTGTGAATGTACTATTAGAAGCGTTATTATTCATATATTTACCTTGAGCTTCTTTAGTAAGCATATTAGTTTGATAATTATGTGCTTTGAGTAAAGATTATCAAACTCTTTCAATTTTTCGTGGGCACTTTTTATATCACCTACCTTGGCCTTTTTAATGGCTTCAGAAGTTAAACTTTTCGCATAGCAATCAATTATACCTTTTGATCTTCATTGTTCTGTAAGCCTACATATCAATTACAGCTAACGGTATATCTTTAGCTTTTTTCATAAGATCATACTTCATGTAAGCAACTTGAGGTTCTAATAAAATACAGTCAATTTATTCATTAGAAATATGATTTTTTGCTTCAGAAGCAGGACAATCAAAAATCTTAGCATCAACTTTTTCTTTTTTTTGCAGCTTGTTGCATTTTAGTTACTAAAAGTAAAGTACTCACTCCAGCTGCACAATTTAATATAATGGTTTGTTTAGGCATTCTATACTTCCTAACTTAAATCTTTACCATTTGTGGCAATAACTTTTTTATACCAGTAAAATGAATCTTTTTTATAACGTTTAAATGTTCCATTACCTTGATCATCAATATCAACATAGATAAGACCATAGCGTTTACGTAATTCACCAGTACCCATTGACACTAAATCAATGCAACTCCACATAGTGTAACCAAACAAGTTAACGCCATCATTAATGACCTTCTCTAAATATGCAATATGTTGACGCAAGTAATCGATACGATAGTCATCATGAATTTTACCATCGCTTGTCAATGTGTCTTCTGCACCTAAACCATTTTCTACAATTAAGAGGGGAAAATTATTGTATCTACCTGCAAGTTCTTCTAAGAAGTACTGTAATCCTTGAGGGTCAATTTGCCATCCCCATTCGGATGTCTTGAGGTATGGATTACTGATACCATTAATTAGATTACCTGCATTCTTGGCTATATCAGATGCATCAGCTTCGGCGCAATTACTCATGTAATATGAAAAAGCTAAGAAATCAGCTGTACCCTTTTGTAAATTACGTTTATCTTCATCAGAAATATTTAAGTCTACATGATTTTCGTGCCATATTCTTTTAGCAAAGTAAGGATACTTACCTCTGACAATTACGTCACTGAAATAATAGAAATTATCTTGAATATTCTTTTGAGCAGCACGTGCATCTTCTGGCTTTGGTGTAAGAGGATATGATAAAGCTCCGGCTACCATACAACCAATTTTAAAGTCTGGGTTTATTTCATGTCCCATTTGGACTACTCGACTAGATGCTACAAGCTGGTCATGAGTTTCTTCAAATACTCGTTGAGTATCCTGGGGAGTAGTATTGGGATTATTTTTATTTACTAAAAAGAACACATTAATTTCATTGAAGGTAATCCAGTACTTAACCAAATCTTTGAATTCTGTCATACAAATGTGACAAAACTCTTCATACTCATCAATTAATTGACGGTTAGACCAGCCGCCCATTTGAGTTACATAGAATGCTGGCATATCATACTTGTAAAGCGTAACAATTGGTTCAATATGATACTTTTTTAATTCTAATAATAGACTACGATAATATTCAACACCTTTTTTATTTGGACCATATTCTTTACCCTTAGGCATGATTCTAGCTCATGACATAGTTAAGTTGAGAGCCTTAAATCCCATTTCATGTAGTAATTTAATATCCTCTTTATAATGATGATAAAAATCACTACCGAAATGATTAGGATATAATTCTCCTTCTTTTAGAACATAGTGAGTGCCCGAAGGTATTTGACCTGACCATTGCAAGACTTTCTTAGAATTACCGCGTTCATCCTCGATATATGCATAACGGCCACTATTTTTATTGGCTCCCATGTAATAATCTAATTCGATTGGTGATTTTCCATCTTCATCCCAGGCGCCATCGATTTGTGCTGCACTAATGTCACCACCCCAAAGAAAATTTTGAGGTATCTTATAAGTTTCCATGCGTTTTTCCTTTATTAAATCTGTAATTCCAAATCGGCAGAACCATGTTTGTTTTGACCAGTTTCCAACAACTTAACTTCACTATAGTTATGAGAGTTAGTCACAATTACGACCGTAGATAAATCATAGCCTGCCTTCTTAATTGCATCCATGTCAAATTCAATCAACTTTTGGCCTTGTTTAAATTGGTCTCCTTGTTTAACAAAAGCTTTAAAGTACTGACCATTTAATTTAACAGTATCAATACCTATGTGGATTAAAACTTCCGCACCTTTGTTAGATGTTAATCCAATAGCATGTTTAGTCTTAAATAGCATTGTTACAGAACCATCGAATGGTGCATAAAGCATCCCTTCACTAGGCTCAACAACCATACCTTCACCCATTGAACCACTAGAAAATGCTTCATCATGAGCTTGTGATAAGTCTTCAACGTCACCAGAAATAGGTAACATAATTGTTTCATTTTGAACTGAGTTAACACTACCGTTAGCTTCTGTATTAACAACCTTTTCTGGAACTTTCTTTTCACCAATGCCAATTAACATAGTAACAAGACAAGCAACTGCAAAACATACCAATAAGCCAATACAATAAGGAATGAAAGTTTTACCAACAAATGCAGGTAATGTTGTCAAGCCACCAAATACAAAGGCAAAAGCTTTAACTTTAAGTCCACCAATAATAGCACCACCAGCGGCACCACCAACAACAGCACCAATTAAAGGCTTCTTATATCTAACACCAATACCATAAATAGCAGGTTCGGTAATACCAGCGAAGAAAATTGAAAGTAAGGCTGAAATTGAGTAAGTCTTCATTTTTTTATTCTTGGTCTTAAAAAATGTACCCAAAGTTGCACCAGCCATACCGAAATTGGCAGCAGCAGTCAAAGGAACAATATAATCGTATCCTAAACTAGAAATATTATTGATCATAACTGGATTTACAGCCCATTGTAATCCAAAGATAACAAAGAGATTCCAGATACCACCAATAAAGGCACCGGCAATCCAGCCGTTAAGATTCATCAACCAATTAATTAATTTAGAAATCCATTCACCCACATATACTCCGAATGGGCCAAATAAGCCGGCCGTTAAAGGAACCATAATAAATAGTGAAATTAACGGAACAAATAAAAGCTGTAAATTTTCTGGAATCCAAGTTCTTAACCATTTTTCAAGCCATGATAAACACCAAATCGCTAAGATAGCCGGAATTACAGTCGAGGTGTACGTCATCAAAATAATCGGAATATGGAAGAAATGTACAATAACACCATTTCCTGTTTTACCCATCATCTGTGTAAACTGGGGCATAATTAAGGCACCCATAATCGCAATGGCCACAAATTTATCCGTCTTAAATTTTTCCGCTGTAGTTACCGCTAGAAGAATTGGCAAAAAATAAAATACGGCAGTTGAAGCACAAGTTAAAATATTATAAGTTGCTGAGGTAGTTGAAAGCCAATGTAACTGTGTTGCTAGAAGTACTAATCCTCTGAAGACACCTGATCCAGCTAACAATGGTAGTAACGGCGTAAAGATACCACCAACAATATCCATTAATTTTAGAAACCAGTTAGTATCATCGTGAGCATTTGAGTCCTGGGGATTCTCTTTTAATAAATTGGTACCATCAACCAATTCTTCATAAATTTGTGGTACATTTGGACCAATTACTACTTGAAACTGACCCGCTTTTTCAACTACACTAATTACGCCGTTTAGGTTCTCAATAGCCTCTTTATTAGCATGAGCTATTTTAGGATTATTTAAACGCATTCTGAGTCTGGTTGCGCAGTGTGTGATACTTGCAATATTCTTTTCACCGCCAACAAGATTCAGTATTTTTTTACCTAAATTTTGACCAGCCATTTGTATTATCTCCTTTCAACTATAGAGATTGATCTTCGAATTTTTCCTTCCCATCAAATTCATGAGAATTGCGAAGTTCTTCAAACTTTTTGTCGTCTTCATTTTCAATAGCAGCTAATTCTTCAACTCTTCTTTCATGACGACCACCAATATACTTAGCTTCAAGCCAGTTCTTAACAATCATCTTTGCGAGTTCTGGACCAACTACTCTAGAACCAAAGGCTAAAATATTGGTATTATTGTGCATTCTTGAAAGCTTAGCTGAGTAGCAATCACTACATACACATGCTCTAATACCTTTTACCTTGTTAGCAGCCAATGAAATACCAACGCCAGTACCGCACATGATAATTCCTAAATCATAGTTACCGCTGGCAACTTCTTCACCGACTTTCTTACCATAAATTGGATAGTCGGTTCTTTCTTTTGTGTAAGTTCCAAAGTCATGTACTTCATAACCTAAACTCTTAACATATTCCATAATTGTAGGCTTTAATTCCAAACCAACGTGATCTGAGCCAAATGCAATCTTTAATTTCTTTTCTGCCATTTTTATTCATTCTCTTTTCTAATATCTGAAATAATTTCTTGATAATCTTGATCTTTTCCAAACAAAGCTGAAGTACCCAAGATAAAGTTGTCTACTCCGACTTTGTGCAACTTCTTAATTCTTTCACGAGAAACTGCACCATCAATTCCTAAAACGTAGTGGTACTTTTCCTTCTCTTGAGCAAATTTTTCTAACTTAGGTAAAACAAAATCTTGGAATGGTTGCCCTGCAAATCCAGGATGTACAGTCATTACCAAAACATAATCAACTTGTGGTAATAACTCCTTAACTGTTTCAAATGATGTTCCTGTATTAACAGCTATCCCAGCTTTAACACCTAACGCATGAATATCATCAATTGTTCTTGCAGGTTGTTCCTCTGCATCAGGACAAAAATGAATAAGATTTGCTCCTAAATCAGCAAAGAACTTCACGTAACGTCTTGGATTCTCAATCATAAGGTGAGCATCCAACGGCTTATTGGTTAAGCTCTTAATTGTCTTAAAATCTTCTGGACCTAAGGCAAAATTAGGAACATATTGACCATCCATTACATCCATGTGGTACATATCCACTCCAGCTGCATTCAAGTTTCTCATTTCTGAACCAAGTGAAGTGAAATCTGCACACATCATTGAAGGACTCAAAAGTAAAGTCATGTTCTTATTCCTCCTCTAGTTAATTTAATAATAAGCATCAGCTTTTTATTTTAGGGTAATCGTTTTCACTAACGCTTCACCTGTATTATTATCCTTTAATTAGCATTTGTCAATGCTTTTTTTGAAATCGCTTTCTTTGTATTAAAGGCAAATAGTGTAAACGTATACCCTAATTTGATACAAACATGCTATAATTAAACTAGTTATAAAGAAGGTGGATTTAATGAGTCAATACTCAATTAAAGATATAGCTAAACTGGCAAACGTTTCTATTGCAACAGTTTCTCGTGTTATTAATAGCAAGGGAAAATATTCAGAGAAAACGAGAAGAAAAGTCCTAAAAGTAATTCGTGAAACTGGTTATGAAATTGATTCTAGTGCACAAAGTTTAAGAACCAATGTAACGCATACTATTGGAATTTTAGTTCCAGATATAAAGAATTCATTCTTTGCAGATTTAGTACAAAAAATTGAGGAAAAACTTTTTGAAAAAGAATATTCAGCAATTATTTGTAATACCGATAAAAATGAACAAAAAGAAAAAGCATACTTACGTATGCTTGAAAACAAAAAGGTGGATGGAATTATTGTAATTTCTGGTTCTTACAGACACGGTTTTCATTTTGAGAGTTCATTAAAGACTATCCCTTATATCTGTATTGATAGAGAACCTGCAGATTTTGAAGATACTATTTTTATATCTTCTAATCACCAATTAGGAGCAAAAGAGGCTACCAAGTATTTAATTGATCACGGTAGTAAAAATCCAGCAATTATTACGTCATCATCTATTTCAACATCTATTGAATCAAGAATTACCGGAGTCAGAGAAGCTCTAAGTGAGAATAATATTCCTTATAATCAGCAACAAAATCTCTTAACTTATGAAGATCAAACATCATTACAGGCTTTTCTAAATACAAATAAACAGATAGATAGTTTTTTTGCTGTTGATGATAATATTGCTATTAAAACTATTCTAGACCTGAAGAAATTAGGTTATAAGGTACCAGATGATTATCAAGTAATTGGATTCGATAATATTCCATCTGATCAAGTATTATCCCCAACATTGACTACCATTGCGCAAAACACAAGTAAAATAGCTGAAACCGTAGTAGATAGCATATTAAAACTATTAGTCAGTCCTAAAGATAAAGGCAGTCAAATTTTCATCGCTACTAGACTGATACCTAGAGAATCTACTAAATGAAATTCATTTTAGATATATTTACTCTAAGTACGCGTGGTGCTAGTTAAATCGTTCTAGGCAATATGCCATGTTGTAAGCTAATATGGCGACTTCAAGCCGTTCTTGAAATCCGGTTAAACTTCTAGCTCGATTATTCTCGGCATTATAGTATGTTAACAACGAAAAATCACTCTCTATTGTTCTTCTAATTGCTATCAAATAATGGTTATTATGCTTTTTAGCGTTCTTCATATTCTTTCGATAAGGTGTCCAAAGTATATAGCCCATCTTTTTAAGTTGGTGATGTAGATCTTTGCCTACATAGCCTTCGTCACCCAGAAGATAACGATTTTTAGGCTGAGCATTGACAAGCAATTCTATTGTTTCTCTGGCATCATTAACTGAAGCTTTAGTAATTGCATAATCAAGTAAATACCCATCATCACTAACAATCGCGTGAACTTTAAATCCATAATAGAATGTCTTTTTGGTCGCTTTATAACCTATATTGGCATAATCACTAAAGATCTTGGCTTGACAATTACGAACGGGCTGACAGACCGGAACAGGAAAGCTATCAATGATTAAAATATCACCTGACAAATCTACTTCTTCATTTAAGACATGACGAATTCGGTAGATTAATGGTAAAAGCATTCGAGCTCTGCGATTAAAGCGAGAGTGAGATAAATTAACTAAATGCTCACAAAATCTTCTTTGAGATTCAATTCCTAGAGAAACCTGCCAAATAAGCATAGCTAAAATAGAGCTATCAGATACTTTGCACTGAGCAATATTTCGCCGATGCTTGATTTCATCAGAAGCGTAAAGCTTATACCAAGTTCGACAAATTATGTTCAAACGGCTAAAACTAACTTGTAAATGATGAGAAAAACGCTTAAGCTTAGGATAGTTCAATCTAGTCAGACTCTTTTCTATGATTATGTTTACAAGTCGAGTCTAACAAGATTGGACTTTTTTAGTAACTAAAACGATTTAACTAGCACTACGCGTAATGTATTTATGTACAAAAATAAAGCTGATGTAATAGACGCAATCTTTAATCAAAAATTAGTCTATCCAGTTGGTACGGATATGATATATTCAGATCTAAATTTTATCTTATTAGGATTAGTTGTTGAAAAAATTGATCATAAAACTTTAGATGAGAGTTTAAAAATTCATGTTTTTGAACCATTAGACATGGAAAATACTGGATATTGCATCGATAAAAGCAAAAGTCATTTTGTACCTACAGAAAAAACACGAAGTAGAGGATTGGTCCAAGGGGTCGTGCATGATGAAACAGCATATATGCTAGAGGGAATTTCAGGAAACGCAGGATTATTTTCGACAATTAGTGATCTCAAAAAATTTTGTTTAATGTATTTACAAAAAGGAAAATATAAAAATAGAACGATAATTCCATCGCAGATGATTGATGATTTATTTAAGTATGATTTCATGGGGAGAACTTTAGGATGGAAAAGATGGAAGATAAACAAGAGAATGCTTTGGCATACTGGTTTTACAGGAACATCTATTGCGCTTGATTTAGATAATTTTAGTTTCTTTATTTGCTTAACTAATCGTATAAATCCTACTAGAAAAAATAGAAAATGGATTGATATAAGAAAACTAGCAATAAGTTTATTTTTTAATAGTTTAGAAGAAATACCAGAGAATAGAAAATGATCTCAAAAAATTATTATTTGCAACCAAAAAGAGAGGTAAATAACTACCTCTCTTTTTTCAATCTATTAATCTGTATCAACCTTAATCTTCCCGTCAATGATTTTTTGCTTAGCTTTTTGAACTTTAATCCAGGTATGATAGGATAAATTCCCTTGAGCTAAAGAAATACCTTTGTTTTTAAGACCATACTTCAGAGTTTTACCACCTGGGAATTTTCCACTAGCAGTTTGGGTAGCGATATCTTCAACAGCAAGATCGGCACTTTTGATAACTGAAGTAAGAGTGAAATTAGATGGTTGTCCACCTTTTGCCAGGTAGTCGCCTAATTTTGATTGATCTTCATCAGATCCTATAACCCATACTTTTTGCCTTACAGGTCGAGCTTGATTGATTTCCTGCGCTGCTTTGAATACACCTTGTCCACTTTTACCTGCTGCTTGAAAAATGACGTCAGCTTTTTTATTGTACATTTCCTGGGCAATATCGTGTGCTTTATTAGCATCCGAAAAGTTTCCAACTGTCTGGCTCACTACTTTAATATGTTTATGAAGTTTATGATTTGTTGTTCTTACGCCTTGAATAAAACCTGCTTTGAATGAGGCCATTTCTTTACTATTTTGACCTAAGACTAAACCAACTGTTTGACTTTTAGTCGTGTAAGCAGCTGCTACACCAGCTAAATATGCTCCTTCTTGATTCTTAAAGGAGATACCGGTTAAATTTTTTAGTTTTGGAGTATGGGCATCAATAACGACAAAATTCTTTTTTGGATTATTTTTAGCTGCTTTAATAATATTTGGCTTAAGAGTATAGCCAACACCAATAATAGTTGAGAAATTTTTATCTAACGCTTCATTGATAGTGGTTTGATAATATTTCGGATCTTTAGGTACAAAATAGTTATAGCCTTTGTTTCCTTCTGGAAGATCATTTTTATTACCATAATCTTTTAAACCATTCCAGGCAGATTGATTTAAAGAATTATCTTTAATGCCGTTAATGTCGGATATCAGAGCGATATGATTGTCTTCCTTTTTATTTGTTGGTTCCTCATGATTAGGTTTGCTACAAGCACTTGCTATTAAAAAGATAGCACTTGTGATCAATAATAGATTAAATTTTTTATTTAGCTTCATTTGAAAACCTCGATTAAAAATCTATTCTAATTTTAAACGAGAAAAAGACCATCCTACAAGTCAAAGCAGGGTGGTCTTTTAAAAAATATTAAATTTATTTTTCAGCCTTTTTAGCTTCAGCTTCGTATTCACGAACAATATTGAAGTTAGAATCTTTAGAATCTACATAGCCATAGTGTTGGTAAATATTTTCAAGGATCTTCTTACCCTTCTTAGTCTTAGCAATATCTTTAAAGGCAGTAGCAAGTTTCTTTCTAAATGACTTAGACATGCCGCTTCTAACAGCAACAGTATCGTTTGGAATGTATTTAGTAAAGTAAATTGGAACAACATCTTTCATTACAGCAGGTGCATCTTTAGCAGCCAGAGGACGAGCGTCAGAGAAGACAAAGGCAGCATCGGCATCACCGTTGTAAACTGATAAAACAGCTTGATCGTGACCCTTAACTTGAACTAATTTACAATCTTTTGGTACATTTAAACCTTTCTTGTAAAGTTCCGCAATTGGAAGAACGTAACCAGAAGTAGAGGTTGGATCTTGAACGGCAATTGTCTTACCTTTTAGATCTTTCCAAGATTTGATCTTAGAGCCCTTTTTGACTACGATCATTGAACGGTAGCTATCCATTAATTTGTGGTTTTGCTTACCGCTTGGTTCGTCATAGCCATAACGTTGTGCTTGTAGTAAAACATCCGCTACACCACGTTTGTGAGCTAAGACATAAGCATCAGGTGGTAGGAAACCAACATCAACTTTCTTTGATGCCATTGCTTCAATTAAAGCAGAGTTATCAGTTGAAACAGTCACATGAACAGGCATATGTAATTGCTTTTCAAGCAAGCCTTGTAATGGCTTAGCTTTAGCTTCAAGTTTAGAAGCTTGGACACTAGGAACAAACTGAACGTTTAATTCTTTAGGAGTATAGCCATCATTTGCTTTAGAAGCAGACTTATTGTTTGAACATGCAGCAGTTGATGCGGCAAGTAAAATCATAGCAGCGCCGATTAAAAATTTCTTTATATTCATTTTTTCCTCCAGAACTATTTAATGAAGTTGACGATATAAAGATAACAAACTATGGGTGTTAATTCAATAGAAAACATGTATATTTTTACAATAAATCAAAAATATTGTTCGTGTTTTGTTAAAGAAAACTAGTGGAATCAATGATTTTGCATACTGAAAGCACGAATTTAAAAACAATAAAAAATCCAGATGACTAACATCTGGATAAAAAGGTTATTTAATTCTAAGGTTTAACATCAAACCGATAAAGAAACCTACGGCTTCAGTTACAAATAAAACTTGGGTATTTTGGACTACTTTAGGGAAAGATTTTGGCTTAGTTTGTATTTTCCAAAGAAAGCGCATGTTTTTGTAGATTGTTGGAATACAAATCAAAATTAAAGCGACACTCCAAGGAAGGACTCCAACCCAAATTGCCCAACCTGTTAAAAAGAATCCTAAAAAGTAGTTAAATACGAATAAATAAAGACTGCCCTTAATTCCAATATAAGAAACTAAAGTGTGTCTTCCATTTGCGATATCTGCATCATGATCACACAAATTATTTCCAAGCATTAAAGTGAAGTTACAAATTTCAGGAATGCCGGCAGCAAGGATAATTGGCCAAACAAAATTCCAGTTAAATGGTACATGGGGATAAACGTTAATATAGACCATGATTAGAAAAATTCCAAATCCCATTGCAAAACAAGCAGCTATTTCTCCAAAAGGCCCGGCAGAAATTGTATGTGATCCAGTTGAATAGGAAAGAGCAATTGCGTAACAAATAATTCCTAGAATCCAAATATATAAATTAGTTTGAAAACCAATCATAAAAGCACAGGTGGCTGAAATAATAAATAAAATCCAAATAAGAACTAAAACATTTTTGGGATTAAGATGATACTTCCCAATTGGATTCTTTTTATGATCGCCAGTTTTAGCAGCTTTTTCACGCTTATAATCCCAATAACCATCATTTACATTCATAAAAATCTGTAGAACAATTGTAGCGATACACATTTCAATTGTTGGAAAAATTCTAAACAACTGAAAATTATATTCTGTGTACATGATTCCTAATAGGACAGGAATTATGGAGTTAAATAGGGTACGTGGTTCAACTAATTCATAGTAGCCTTGCTTTGCTTCAGCAGACATAATAAACTTCTTTCTATTTTTAAATTAGTCCTTGATCCATTAAATAAAGTTGATGAAAATGCTCATTGTGTTCAAATAATTCGTAAGGATTGCCCTGCATGGTCACTTTTCCATCTTTAAAGAAGAGAACTTCGTTCATATATTTTACACCTTGTAAGTGGTGAGTTACCCAAACTACTGTCTTCTTCTTTAAAACATCAAATACTAAATCTAATAATTTTTGTTCTGTTAGCGGATCTAGACCCACTGTTGGCTCATCTAAGAGGACAATTGGGGTATCTTGTAAAAGTACACGTGCTAATGCTAAACGTTCCTTTTGACCACCAGAAAAACGTGCGCCAGCTTCTGCGACTTCTGTATCCATTTTTTTAGGAAGGGAATTAATGAAATCAGCTAGCTGTACTTTTTCTAAAATTTCCATCATTTGATCAGCAGTGGCATCTGGATTAGCCATTTTAAGATTTTCATAGATAGTAGTATTGAATAAAAATGGCTCCTGGTTTAGCACAGAGAATAATTTTGAACGCTCTTTTTGTAAGGACAAAACATTAATCTTATCCAAGGTGACAGTACCTGTATTTGGCTTTAAATCTCCAAGAATTAATTGTAGGATAGTACTTTTTCCAGCCCCAGATGGTCCAATTAAAGCAGCTTTTTGACCTCTTTTTAATGTGAGAGAGAAATTTTGAATAATTGGATAATCTTCTCCTGGATAAGTGAATGAAATATCAGTAGCTTTTAAAGTTCCTACAAAAACTGGATCAAGATATTCTTGATGAGGTAAATGGTTTTCAGGTACTGTTAATTCATTTAAATGCTTTACTGAATCGCTATATGTGTGCCATTCCTCAATACCTTGTCCAACGGGAATGAAAGCATCAGATAGAGGGAACAAGGCTAAAACAACAGCACCAACGTAATTTGCTGCTTCTTGATTATAGGTGAGGTTCTTGTTAGTGAAATAAAGAATAGCAACAGCCATTAAACCGAAGATAAACTCAAGAACAAAATCACGTGCCCAATCAAACTTGCCGGATTTTTTTTCATGCTTTCCTAAAGACTTTAAAGTGGTTTTAGTTTGATTGAAAAATGCATCCTTGCGACCAGAAATTTTCCAGTCGCCAGCACCTAAAACTTGATCAGTAAATTCTGTATAAAGCTGTGTTTTCTCTTTCTTTTCCTTACTGCGTACACTAGCTTGTTTTAGAAGTGAGAAGAATGGAACGATAATAAGTTCCATAATCAATAAAATTGCTATAATACCCGCTAATGGCCATGAAAATAAGCCAAGCAAAATTACAACAATAAATCCTACTAGGTAACTTAGAATGGCTGGAAAGATAGTTCTCAAATAAAGATTTTGTAAGTGTCCAATATCATCAGTTAGGAGAGAAAGAATACTTCCTGTCTGAAAAGCTGAGCCGACTGCTGAAGTGTTTTTTTCAGCGATATAAAAAAGTCTTCTCCTTAGAGAACTTGTGACCCGTAAAATCCAATTATGAGAAACTAAACGCTCTAAATATCTAAATAAAGGTCGTCCAATTCCGACAGCACGCATTAAGACGATTGGGACATAAATCATTAAGATGTTTTCTGGACGTGTTGCTGCTTTGTCAATTGTATAGCCCGCATAAAACATAAGCGCACCACCACAAAAGAACATAACGATGCCAAGAAAAATCGCTAAGAGAAAATTCCACTTATATTTTGCAAGGTAAGGTTTAACCCAATGTTCATGTTTCCAAGAAAATTTTTTGTTCATCATAGTAGATCTTCTTTCAATGGGTGAGTAAGTTTTTTGAATAAAGTTCCGTTTTTAGCTAAGTCACTAGGAGCACCTTGTTCTACAATTTCTCCATTTTCAATGACTAGGCACCAATCCATATCATTTAGCCAGTGCAAGCGGTGTGTCGTAAAGAAGACTAAATGATTTTCCATTAATTTCTTCATCGGCTCCTTTAATTCATACTCAGTTTCAATATCCAGGTGAGCAGTTGGTTCGTCGAAAAATAATATCTTTCGATCTTTTGCTAGGAAAGCACGGGCTAATGCAATGCGTTGTTTTTGTCCGCCAGAAATGCCGCGTCCATTTTCACCGATTCTAGTGTTTAAACCATCTTTTAAACTAGCAACAAAATTATTCAAATCAGTTGCTTTTAACGCAGCATCAATTTCTGTTTGACTAGCATTTGGATTATAAAAAGTTAGATTTTCTTTAATGCTAGTTGCGAACATGAAAGGATCTTGTGGAATATATGTAATTTGATTTTGCCAATTCTTTTGATTGAGTTGGGCAAGATTTTGCCCATTAATTGTAAAATTATCTTCTTTAAGATGGGGAGTAAGAAAGCCAGCTAAAATTCTCATTAATGTTGTTTTTCCAGCACCTGTTGGGCCAATAATGCCAACTTTTTGAAATCCTGTAAGCTTTAGATTAACATTACGTAACTCATCAGCTGTATGAGTCTTATCGGCACTTGTTTGTTCCTTTTTTACTACGGCGCTCATTTTTGCATTTTTATTAATACTAAAATGATCTTGATCAATATGACTATAGTTAAAAGAAACATCATTAGCTATAAAGACACTATCTTTGTTCCACGTGAAACTAGATAACTGATCTTCTTGGGGAGTGGTTGGAAAAGCTAGAATATCAAAAATTTGTCCTAGAGCATTTTTACCATTTAAAGTTGCATGGAAATCATTACCAAAATCCCGAATTGGTAAAAAGTATTCTGGTGATAAAATTAAAATCACTAATGAAGGATAAAGAACCAAGTTGCCATTGATTAAGCCAATTCCAAGAAACATGGCAATAATTGCAATGGATAATGTGGTAAAGAAGTCTAGCGTAAAGGTGGATAGGATTGCTACTCTTAAGACACCCATTGTCTTTTTACGGTAGTTTTCACTATTTTTATAAACAATATTTCCATATTTTTTAGCAAGACCCAAAACTTTTAAGGTGCTTAACCCCCGTAAAGCATCAACAAAGTGGTTTTGCAATTTAATATATCCAGCATATTGTTTACTAGCTTTACTTTGAGCAGCAGTTCCTAAAATAATCATAAATAAGATCAGTAAAGGAAAAACTAAGAGTAAAATCCATCCAGAAAGGGCATTTAGAGTAAAGATATAAATTAAAATCACCCATGGAACAATTGCGAGGGCAATTAATTTTGGAAAAATTAGCGACAGATAATTGGAAATTTCGTCCATTCCATCTAAAAGAGTAGAAACTAAGTTTCCTGTTCCAATTCTTGAGACTAATGCAATTCCAGCATCATAGGTTTTATTAAGTAATTGTTGACGTAAAAGAGCAGTTGTCTGATTTGCATAACGATTCATATACCATTTTTGAAACCAGTTAATTCCTTGTCTTAATAAATAGAAGATCAAAAAAGTTAAAACATCTTCTGCAATATTAGCAAAAGACTGTCGTTTCCAAGAGCCGACAATTGCTCGAGCAAGGAAAATACCTTGGCCTAAAATAGCAAATGCTTGCAAGAACATTAGTCCTGCAAGCATTGCGAGCATGATTTTGGCTTTTGGTAATTTAAAAAGGCGTTTATCAATCATTTTTATTCCTGTTCTAGATTAGGCGTTTTGATTTACCTTAATCCGGTGTCTAAAGACTACGTATGACCAGATTATATAAGCTAAGGCGATTGGCAAAAGGATTAGAGCAACAATTGTCATTACCTCAAGTGTTAGTTTAGAGTTGGCTGCATTTTTAATTAAAAGTGAGTGGGCTGGATCAGTGGCGATTAATACGCGAGGGAAGAGTCCGTTGAATAAAAGTCCAACAACAGCTACTAAAGTTAATCCACTCGTTACGAAAGCTGTTCCTTGCTTATTTTTAATTAAGGCAATATCAGACCAAGCAGTTAGAACAACAATAAGTAAAGTAATAATTGTTGAAGAGATTGGTCTTAACTTAAAGAAATCAGTTTGGAAGAAAATCAATAAAGCAAAGACAATTTCTCCTAAATAAGCTACAAGATAAAGCTTCTCGTTTAAGTTAGCAGCACGCTTACTTAATTCTGGGTCATCAATTCTTAATCTTAAGAAGTTAATTCCATGAATTAAGCAAAGGAGCCCTCCTGCTACTCCTGCAACTACTGATAATGGGTTAACAATATTCCAAAAACTTAAACTCATATTTCCTTGAGCATCGATTGGAACACCTTGAATTAGGCTACCGAACATCATTGTAAGGAAAAATGGAGCTAATAAACTCCCCCCAAATAGGGCACTAGTCCAGATTCTAAATCCGTGCTCAGTTTCGGCATGAGCAGAAAATTCAAAGGATACTCCTCTGATAATTAGAGCAAATAAGGTAAAGAATAGTAAGATGTAATATCCACTAAATAGACTTGCATACCAATCAGAGAATGACGCAAACATGGCACCACCGGCTGTGATAAGCCATACTTCATTTCCATCCCAGTGTGGTCCAATGGTTTCCATCATTACATGTTTTTCTTGATCATTTTTTGCTAAAAACTGTGTTGCCATTCCTACACCATAGTCAAAACCTTCAGTAAAGTAGAAGATCATGAAAAGAAGGCCAATTAATAGGAACCAAAGCAACTGTAAAAAATCAATTCCATCGATCATTAGTATGCACCCCTTTCAAGTGCACCAGCTACACCCATATCAAGTTGACGTTTACAGTAATAGATCATCACTCCGCCAAGAGTTGAGAAGATTAGGAAGTACATAATATTTGTGAACCAGAGCTCACCGGTGGTTGTACTTGCAGAAATTGAATCTGCAATTGTAAATAGACCATAGACTGTCCATGGGAAACGACCAAGTTCTGTAATGAACCAACCACAAGTATTAGCAATAAATGGAAGGAAGGTTGAAATACCTAAAATCCATAAGAACCAGCGTTTGTTTTCAATTGTATTCTTCTTTGGACGAGTCCAAATTAAACCTAAAATTGCAAGCAAAGCAAATAGGGCACCAAAACCAGCCATGATTCTAAAGCTATAGAATAAGGTCTTAACCGGAACATAATAGCTCATGTCTTTGCCAAACTTTTTATCGTATTTTGCATGCAATTCTTTATTGATTTGATTCATTCCTTTAATGGAACCACTAGTACTGTGATAAGTAAGAATGGTTAGAACATCAGGAATAGAAATTGCACCTTCATTTTTATGTTCTTTAGTATTTAAATTAGCAACTATATCCCATGGAGCGTGATCGCCTGTTGTTTCATAAACACCTTCAGTTGCTGCAAACTTCATTGGTTGTTCGTGAATTTCAACTTGAGTTTGATAGTCACCAGCACCAATTTCAGCAATTGAAGCAAATAAGGCAACCCAAAGAGCGATACGCATGGACTTTTTATGGAAGTTAACATCCCGTTTTCTAAGTAAGCCAAAAGCAGCCATCCCAATTACGACAAATGAAGCCGTAACAATAGCACCGATTACTACGTGTGGAAAACTAGCCCATAGTTGTTCGTTGGCAATTAAAGCCCAAAAACTAGCCATTTGCGCCTTACCATTTTTAATGACATAGCCAACTGGATGCTGCATAAAGGCATTAGCGGCTAAAATCCAAATTGCACTCAGCATTGAACCGATAAAAGAGATCCAAACTAAGGCACAGTGCAAGGCTGGCTTAAACTTGTTCCATGTAAACATCCATAAACCAATGAAGGTAGATTCCATAAAGAAAGCTAACAAAGCTTCAATGGCCAATGGAGCACCAAAAATATCACCCATGAAACGAGAGTAGTCAGACCAGTTCATTCCGAATTGAAATTCCTGAATAATTCCTGTAACTACCCCGACAGCAAAGCTCAATAGATAAATCTTTCCCCAGAATTGAGCCATCTTTTTATATACTTCGTCCTTTTTAACGACGTAGAGTGTTTCCATGATTGATACAATGAATCCCATCCCAATGGAGAAGGGAACAAAGAAGAAGTGGAAGACTGTAGTCATTGCGAATTGGAAGCGGGCAAGATCTAACATTGTTACACCCGATAACATTTTCATTCACCTATTTCCATTTCCACATATATAACATCCGTTGCCTCAAGCATATACTTTATTGATGCCGTTTTCAATAAAATATAAGAATAAGTTCATAACTTTTTTTAGGTAAGTTTAGAGCAAAAAAAATAAGGATTTCAATGTTGAAATCCTTATAGATCTATTCACTTCTTAAAGCAATTGCGGCGTCCTTTTTAGCAGCCATTCGAGCTGGTATGTGACCACCAAGCATTGTTAAAACAGTACTAATAATTACTAAAATTAAGGCTTGCATTGGGTCGAGTTGTGCAACGTTACTCATATTAGTAATTGCGTATAATACTGCATTGATTGGAAAAGTGCATAAGTATGCAATCAAGATACCTAAAATACCAGAAAAGAGGCCAAGAATAAAGGTTTCAGCATCAAAGACACGGGTAATATCGCGTTTTCTAGCACCTAAAGCTTTAAGCACACCAATTTCTTTTGTACGCTCTAAAACAGAAGTATAAGTTAAAATACCAATCATAATCATGGAAGTAACTAAAGAAATAGCAGCAAAAGCAACTAAAACGTCAGTAATTCCGTCAAGCAGACCACCAGTTAACTTAGTGACCGTGCCTGACATATCAGTATAGATAACCTGATCTTTTTTAGCTTTACCTTTATTAAATTTGTCTAAGTAATCGAGAACTTTATCTTTAGACTTAAATGAATTTGGATAGATAAGAATACCGCTAGGGATGCTAGAGCCACCAAGAGATGCAATAAATTGCTCTTTTTGAGTTTGGTTCATTGGCTGGTTGGTCATTACATTGGTAGTACTATTCTTTTGCGCCTTAACAATATTCGAATTTTCATTTTGCTTAATAATTTCTTGAGTTAAACCATCACTGTAAGCAATACCGTTATCTAGAAGGGCCATTTGACTATTATTTTTACCACGAATAACGGCACTTAATTTTAAGGTTAAGTTGCTAGAATCATACATTGATTTAGAAGCTTTTTGTGGAACAAAATTTCCAGTAGGCAATTCTTGATAGTAATTGTTGTTACTAATTACCTTAAAAGTACGGCCGACAATTTTGTTTAGATCAATTTTTTGACCATCTTTAATTGAAATCCCTAAATTCTTAAGTGCATTAATATTGGCTTGATTTTTATTATTTAACACAAGAACTACTTCGTTATTTGACGTAGGCCAGGAACCAGCAAGTAGTTGGTAATTATCCTTTAAAAAAGTTCCTTGCTTTGAATCAAGCGTTTTAGGAAAGACACTTGTGTTAATCCCTACACTATTCATCCCTTGAAGTTGAGCACTAGCAATAGCAGAACTGGAGCTGTTAACATTAGAAAATTCTACATGCTTAATTTTGCCATTATCATTAGTTAAAAGATTAAGCTGGGTTCCTCGAATAAAGGAGATGTTGTTAGCATATGAAGGATTAATTTTCTTAACATAATTGATATAAGACTGAGTAATCTTATTTTCATGTGTATTTTTCTCGTTGTCTGGTTTTGCGGCAACGAGATAGCCCTTATTTTTGACATTTTTGTCAGATTCAGTTCGGCTTGTAGCGGCGTTCATATCTGTTGCCGTTTGAGAAATAGAAATCGGGAATTTAGCTAGTGTTTTACTTTGCGTTTCATTAATTTGTTTTTGAAAACCATGTGATAAAGCTAAAACAATAGCAATACCAATAATTCCGATACTTGAAGCAAAGGCAGTTAAAAAAGTTCTACCTTTCTTAGTCATAATGTTAGTAAAACTAAGTTTTAGAGCATTCCAGTAAGACATTTTTGTCTTTTTGAGTTTAAAAGTATCCTTTACTTCTTTTTTAGGCTCAAAGGCATTTGAATCACTAAGAATTTTTCCATCCTGGAAATGGACAATTCTACTTGCATATTCTTCAGCCAGTTCAGGATTATGTGTAACCATGATGACTAATTTATCGTGGCTGAGTTCCTTGATTAGCTCCATAATACTTTCACTGGTTTTAGTATCTAAAGCTCCTGTTGGCTCGTCACATAGAAGAATATCGGGATCATTAGCTATTGCCCGAGCAATAGCGACTCGTTGCATTTGTCCGCCGGATAATTGATTAGGACGTTTCTTTAAATGGTCGCCTAGCCCAACACGCTTTAGCGCAGCAATGGCCTTTTCGTGGCGTTCATTACTACTTACGCCTGAGAGGGTCATGCCAAGCTCTACATTTTCAATAATAGAAAGGTGAGAAATGAGATTATAACTTTGAAAAATAAAGCCGACCGAATTATTGCGGTAAGCATCCCAGTCAGGTTGAGAGAAATTTTTCGTCGACTTACCATTGATGATAATGTCTCCAGAATCGTAATGATCTAATCCACCAATTACATTTAAAAGCGTCGTCTTACCAGACCCACTAGGACCTAAGATAGCAACGAATTCACTGTTACGGAAATTAATCGTAACGTCATCTAATGCATGTGTGACAGTATCACCTACGTGATAGGTCTTTTTTAAGTGTAAGAGTTGTAGCATATTTTTTCCTTTCTAAGCAATTATGTATTTGCCCCAGCCTAATACGGCAAAAATTGCTTGGATTATAAATAAAATTGCAATTAAACCAATGATAACAAAATGGCGTTTCTTATGCATGATAAAGACCCCAGCAAATTCACGAATTGTAGCATTAGGTAAGAAATAAAAACGTGTAGTTGCTCCGACACCATTGGCCTTTAAATGAGCCATTTTTGCATAAAGGCCCGCTCTAAAAAGATGATAGTTATTAGTGAAAAACTTAGCTTTAAATTTTGAATTTCCCCAATCACTGATTGCTACTTTTTTAGAGTAGAGCATGTTTTGATAGGTATTAGTTGATTTATCTTCTAATAGAATCAAGTTAGGGTCATAGCCATGTTTAACGGCGTAATCTTTCATAGCGGCTGCTTCAGAGAGATCCTCGTCTTTTCCTTGTCCACCTGACATAATTAGTTTTGGACGTTTATGTCCTTTATCATATTGTTTATTAGAAAAAGCAATAGCTCGGTCAATTCGTGCACCTAACAGGCGTGATACTTTCTTTCCATCAATTAATCCTGCGCCGAGAACAATTAGGTAATTTTGCTTGTAGCGACGGGGAGTAATTTGATACAAAACTAAATTGAGTAAAAAGTTATACATTACAAATAGAAGATAAAAGGCAATCAAAGTTGCTCCAGCAACTAGAGAATGAAGCCAGTCCGGTAGGCGGTGAAATACACCTAATCTATTTAAAGTCCATATTTCTACTAAAAATAAACCAATAATCAAAGTTAAAAGATTTGGCAGAGAATGGCTTTCATATTTCCAGACAAAATAGGCATTCCAGAGAAAGAAAATCCAAGAAAAGGTTACTAAGAAAAAGATTCCAAATAGGATAGCCAAAGCAAGAAAAGAAAATGAGGTGGTTAGTAAAGCATTATGTTGTGAAATAATTAAAATGGCTGCCCACACTAAAAAACTAATCCCAAAGGCTGTAAAAATGAGTCCATTGATTAAACGACGTGGTTCAATTAACCATGAAAGTAAAAATAAACTAAAAAATATAAACATAATCAAGGAAGTAAGGGTTACTTGATTATGTACAATAAAATTAAAAATTTGATGCAGAGATTGCATGAGTTGTGATTGCATGATTAAATGTCCTTATGTCTTTTTAATAAATAACTATAATGAAAAGAAATAGATAATTTCAATTAGAGGAAGTGTTCGGATGAAGACTTTTTTACGCTTTTTAGGGAATTTAGCAACAGTAATTATTGCTTTTGTATTATATACACTTTTGCAATTAGGATATGCGCAAAAGAAGGTAAACTTGTTATTTGCGATTATTTTGGCAGTTTTAACTGTTGCAGTAATTTATTGGATGTATTGGATTTATAAACGAGAACTTAAGCAAGAAAATGACTGGTTCTTTAATGCTAAACCTCACTGGGATGTAAAACGAATAATTATTTCAGTAGCAGCATTTTTTACACTCGTAATTTTCCAAATAGCCTATGTCAGATTATTTGGTGGTAACACAATTTCGAAAAATCAAGAAGAGCTAGATGCAATCAGAAAAGTTGCTTCCCCAATGTTCAATGTTTTATTAGTGATAGTGGCACCAATCTGTGAGGAATTTATCTTTAGAGCTCTATTTTTCAACACATTTTTCCCAGTAGAAAATGTATTTAATAAATGGGTTGGAATTGTAGTAAGTGGTTTTATTTTTGCTTATGGACATGATCCGATGTTTAGTAAATTTATTTATTTATATTGGGTAATGGGAATGATCCTAGCTTGGACGTACGTCACTACAAAAGATGTAAGATATTCGATTTTGACTCATATGTTAAACAATATCCTGTCAATTTTATAGCAAAATAAAAAGAGCATTAATGCTCTTTTTTTCTTTGTCCTAATTGCTGTAAAACAATTTCAGCAATTTCGTTATTAGTCCACATCCATGCTATATGTCCTAAAGCCTCAGAAATATGTTCTTCCATTGGTTGGTTCTTTGGAGAAGGGACAGTTTTCATTAATGGCATAATTACTAGGTGAAAAGCAATCCAAACTCCTAAGCCAAATGGAACGCCCTGATCTATTGTTAACCACTTAACTTTCTTTTCAAGAAGAGCCGCATAGGCAGTAGCAAAAGAAATTGAAAAACCAAAGTGAACAAGATAACTAACCCAAGGTAGTTTTTCTCCTGAATAAGTATAAGTTGCATGAGTTAAGCGGGCTGGAACACCCATTTGCTCTAGTAATTTTTGTGGAGGGTTAGTCTTATTTCTTTCTGGTGTTCTTGGAGGAAGAATGTTTTCCCAGCCCAATTTAACTAATCCAGAAATAACACCAGCAGCAGTTCCAGCTACTAATACATTTTTCCAATTAAATTTTGACATTAAACTTCACGTCCTTTTAATTAGTTCTTTCATTTTTTATTGTAACAAATTCACTCTTTGGTAGAGGCTTTAAGGCTTGATTTTGCTTGCACGTTCTTAGCAGCCATTTTATTTAAGTAGGTCCAAATCTGTGGACGATATTTTCTTAATACAATGAGCAGTACTAAGTAAATAATAATGCACAAACTAATCCAAAGAGGATTTTTTGAGATGAAGGCGGCAAACACTGCTGCATTTAAGGGGTGAGCCATTAAGTTAAAGCTAGTGACTAAAACGATGCCTGCTGGAATAGCAGCTCCGTAGTGAGAAATCGCATTTGTGTAAATAGAACCTAACCAGCTTGAAGCATAAAGCCCTAAACTAAACCAAATAACTCCATTTGCAATGACTTTGAGAATATTACCGTTAGTAATAGCGACAATTGATTCAACCATGTAAGGGAGAGCAATTAAATCAACAACAGGTAAAGTTTTATTTCCCGGTAAAACAAAAGCAATGACTACCATGATTGGAATTAAAATAATTCCTGAAATAATTGTAGCTGGTTCTCCGTAACCGACACCATCATCAACTGCTAAAAACCAACGTTTACTATCTTGTATTAAGTCAATTCCTGATTTTGCATTTTTATTTTGTTTACGTTCTTGGTTAATTTGTTTAGCTAAAGGAATGAATGCTTTACTAAAGACTTTTGTAACTAAAGGGAAAATCGTCATGACAGCTGAAAGCTGAATAGAGAATTGAAAAATTTGTCCCCATGCTGCTACTGTGGCTAAATTTTTAATATTACCTAATATTCCAATTAAAAGCCCTAAGATGGCTCCTAAAGTCGTTGGTTCACCAAAAACACCAAATTTATTTTTAAATGCAGTTGGAGTCAAATTAGCTTTATTAAAACCAAGTAAATTCCAAAGTGGATCTAACAAAATGGCTGGAATAGTTTGAACAATATTTTGAAGTGCACAGACAGTGGTATTGTCAATCTTATAATACGTAGACCAACGATCTGCCTGAATTTCGGCCAGCAGTAATGTATAGAGAAGCATGAAAAAAGATAAGCCTAAAGAAATCCACCAATTATGTGTTACATAAAAAGCAAGAGTTCCCCAAATCATGAAACCAAAGTTGTTCCAAAGATTTGACGGCATAAAAACTTTTGTAATTCCAATAGCAAATAAAACAAATTCAGCCACTAGTCCGAATACAAAAAAAGTTAATCCAATTGGTGCGCTAAAACTCGCTAATGCTCCAGCTTGCCAACCGATATCAACGACTGGTAGCTTTATGCCGGTATTATTAACCATTTGACGGACTATTTTAGTAACTACTGGAGTAAATTCATTAATAATCCAAGAAAAACCAGTTAGACCTACACCAGCATAAAATGCACACATCATTGCTTTCTTTGGTTTTACCTTTAAAAACAAAGAAATGATAAAAATCATAATAGGGACAATGACACTTGCCCCAAAGGCATTAAAGAAATTATGGATGTTATTTAGCATTTGATTGCCTCTTTTCTCGTTCCATATTTTTAGTATAAAAAACAAGAAAAACAAAGTCTAATAATTAGGAAGATATTGCTTGGGAAATAAATAACAGAGTGTTTCAATAGACAATGAGAGGTAACTTAGTTTGGAGGTATCGATAATGAAAAAATTAGTTTCAATTGGCTTAATTGGTTTGTTAAGTTCTACGATGTTAACCGCATGTAGTAATTCACAAAATAATAGTTCTAGTTCATCAACTGAGAAGACAACAACAGTTAAGAAGAGTAGTAAGCTTACAGCAACTAATATGAATACTAAAAAAAACAAACGGCAATTATAATTGCTTATGCTGGTGAAAAGTATCCAGATATTTGGAAGAAGACTTTTAAGCAAGCACAAAACGATTCTGTAGTCGTAAAGCTTCATAATCGAAAAGATTTTTCATACATGCAAAATGGTAGTGATGTTGCATACGAAATCGCTACAGTTGATGGGGATAAACATTTCTATTACACAAAGAATGATCCAACAATTTTCTTCTATCACAAAAATAAGGAAATTGGTTCATCTGACATTAAAATGATGATTAAGCACCTCAACAATCATAACGACGGTAATAAAGTAAATAAGATCATTAAAAATGTCAAAGTAGTAGACGAAAGAAAGACAGCGAGTAAGAAGTAAAAAGATTGCTGGAGATAAAGGCCTATATACTGTTCCCGCAAAACTGCAGGGTGAGTGGTACAGTATGGATAATAATCGCCGTACGCACAGTAAAGATACTAATCAATTAAGAAAAATTGAATTTGGTACCCATACTCTTACTACTGAAGATCATCAATATGAGCTTCATATTCCAGATAAAGAGTATTTCGAAAAGCATCAAAAATTTTCTAATGATTATCTAAACGATACGCACACTTGGGTTAAGGTTTTTAATAATACTGAGCCTTTGAAAGGAGTCAATTATATTAATTTAATTGGTTGGACAGCTAAGGATAATCACCAAACTTCATATGGTTATACTCTTTTAGACCAAGAGCCAGTAATCATTTTAGCTAGTGGACAAGAAAAAATAACTGATCAGGTTTACTGGAAGACACCTGAACTAGCTAAAAAGCACCAGGACCAAAATTTTGATAAGCTAATTACGAAAGCAGAAAATAATTAGAAAGTAGCATTGAGGTAAGAGTTATGTCTGATAAACCTTATTATGAACAAGAATATCATGCACCAGAAAGTGATGTTCCAGATCCATCTGTCGGAGAAATTTTTAAAGGATTATTTCTCTATCCGTTGGCCTGGGCAGCGCGTAGTACTCGAAAGGCGTTTTGGGTAGCATTTGTTATCCAGTTCTTGTTAACAATTGTAATTGGAGTAGTTTCAATCTTGGCACTATGTACTAGTGGGATTTTTTCTGTTACTCCTAATAATGTTACCTGGGCTCTGTCGCATATTACATTTTTAACTTGTCTAATTGAATTAATCCTATCTATTTTACTGTTATGGATAAAATTAGGTCTTTTAGGATATGCGGTACGAAGATTGCATGATGCGGATTATAGTGGTTGGTGGCTATGGCTAATCCTTATTCCGTTTGTTTGGATTATTGTAGTTATTTTCTTATTACTACCTACTGTTGAAGAACCAGTAAGATGGGGTACTTACCTCTTTGTTGATTAAGTTATTTAAATAGAAAAGAGAAATGCGAAGGATTTTTGCCTTCGTATTTTTTGTTATATTTTGTATAATATTTTTATAGTATTTTTTTATTTTTTATTTAAGGAATAGGTAGTATGGAATATTTAAAGCTGTTAGGAATATTAATAATTGTAGTCGGCTTTGTTTTGAAGTGGGACACGACTGCAGTTGTAGTCATTGCAGCAATTGTAACAGGACTTTTCTCTGGGATGGATTTTGTTAAATTGTTGGAAGTAATTGGAAAGAGTTTTGTGGAAAATCGAATGGTAAGTTTGTTTTTCTTAACCTTGCCAATGATTGGGCTAGTAGAATCACATGGATTAAGAGACTATGCGGTTAATGCTATAAAAAAACTGAAAAAATTAACTGCGGGAAAAATTTTAAATATCTATCTTTTAATTCGTGAACTTGCTGGTGTATTTGGGATTTCTTTGCAGGGACAAGTTCAATTTGTTCGTCCATTAATTGCACCGATGGTAATTGCTGCTGCAGAAGATCAAGATAAAAAGAAATTAAGTGAATCAGAGATTGATCTAATAAAGGGACGCAGTGCGGCAATTGATAATTTTGGTAACTTTTTTGCCCAAAACTTGTTTGTAGCATCTGGTGGTGTACTTTTGATTTCTTCAACAATGAAATCACTTGGTTATAAGGTTGATCCGGTAGGAATTGTTGTTAATACTATTCCTATTGCAATCATTACTTTCGTTTTAGTTTTTGCTTATAACCTATACTTTGATCGCCAAATGACTAAATGGGAAGGAAAATAATATGCAAAATACAATTAACTTTTTACTTGCCATTCTTTATGCATTAATTGGTTTATGTATGGCAATTGCTGGAATTGAAACATTGCGTGACAAAACTAATAAAGCAAGAATTGGAACAGCAATTTTCTGGTTCTTTTTAGCAATTATTTTTGCCTTTGGAAATCTGATTCCTGCCGTAGTGTCCGGTGCAATGGTTTTAGTAATCGGAATTTTAGCTTTGTTTAAGCAAATCCAAGTTGGCAAATTGCCGGTTGTAAATCCTAAAACTTCTCAAGAAAGTGCTAAGCGTTTAGGAGCAAAGGTGTTTTTACCAAGTATTGTTTTGGCATTAACGTCTATTATAATTGCACAATTTACTCCACTTGGTGGTCAGGTGGGAATTGGTATTGGTGCAGTTGTTTCACTAGTCTTAGCAATTCTCTTGACGAAAGCACCGGCAAAACAGGTTTTCAAGGATTCACAAAGAATGGTTAGAAGCGTAGGAGCCCCTGGCGTCCTACCACAATTGTTAGCCATGCTGGGGGTTGTTTTCACAACTTGTGGTGTTGGTAAGTTAACAGCTGATATGATTAGTCATGTTTTCCCAGCTGGAAATCACTTCTTAGGAGTAGCGCTATACTGTATTGCGATGGCATTATTTACCTACATCATGGGTAATGCTTTTGCTGCTTTTGCGGTAATTACTGCAGCAATTGGAATTCCTTTTGTAATTGCACAAGGTGCTAATCCTGTAGTTGTAGCAGCAATTGGGATGACATCAGGTTATTGTGGAACTTTAGTAACTCCAATGGCTGCTAACTTTAATACTTTACCCGTAGCGCTTTTAGAGATGAAAGATCAGATGGGGGTTATTAAGCAACAAGCTCCGATTGCCGTTATCTTGTTAATTGTTCAAATTGGCTTAATGTACTTTTTAGCATTTTAATTATTGAAAGGATAAAATTATGAAAATTTTAGTAACAGGCTTTGATCCATTTGGTGGAGATAAAATTAATCCTGCAATTGAAGCGGTAAAGAGATTGCCAGCTGAAATTAATGGGGCTGAAATTATTAAATTGGAAATTCCAACTGTCTTTAATAAGTCAGCTGAAGTTGTTAGAAAGGCAATTGAAAAAGAAAATCCAGACTATGTTTTAAATGTTGGACAAGCTGGTGGTCGTTTTGGATTAACTCCTGAACGTGTTGCAATTAATATTAATGATGGCCGTATTCCTGATAATGAAGGCTACCAGCCACTAGGCGAACCAATTCATGAAGATGGAGAAACTGCCTACTTTACACAATTGCCAATTAAGGCAGAAGCAAAAGCAATTAGGGATGCTGGCTTGCCAGCTAGTGTATCAAATACAGCTGGTACTTATGTATGTAATCATATTATGTATCAAGTGCAATATATGAGAGATAAGGAATTTCCTAACATTAAGGCAGGATTTATTCATATTCCTTTCTTACCTGAGCAAGTTGTAAATCGTCCTAATACACCATCAATGGCTCTTGATGATATTGTTAAGGGTTTAACTGCAGCTCTTGGTGCAATTGTTGAACGTGACGGCAAAGGCGATATTAAGACAGTTGAAGGCGCAAATCACTAGAATATAGGTGACTCTATGTTTTGGATCTTTTTAAGTTTAGCTATTATCGGTTTTATTTTGTGCCTATTAGTTAGGCAGCACATTATTAAATATGGTTTTCCATTTGCTTATTGCTTAATTGGGATTATTGTTTCTAGTTTTGTTTGTTTAACTCAATTTGGTAACCATGATACGAATTTTGATTGGTATGGTTATCTAGTAATTGTGTTTATAGTTGAAACTTGGTATTTGTACCATTACTTTTTATTAAGATCATAATAATTAACTGAAAGAAGTGCAGGGTGATTAGAATGAATTTCATTAAATGGGTACTTAGCTTACTGGCTATTAATGTAGTAGGATTAATTTTCATTACAATTTACTCTGCCTATTATAGTTTTGGAACTATGCTATTTGGTGTTCACACTGCAGCTGCAGTTAAAGACTTTTGGAATACTGAAATCTTAATGGGTACTATATTTCTTGTCTGTGTTAACGCACTTGCGGTAATTACTGCAGTAGCTAGACAGTTCAAGAAATAAATTGTTTTGAAAGGGATAATATTATGAAAAAATTAGTATTAGTTTTTAAGATATTACTAGGAGTAGTTCCTTTTTTACCTTTATTTGTAGATGCTATTTTCAAAACAAATATTCGTGTGTCAATTATGAATATGACAATGCAGTGGTCATTGTTGATTAAGGTTCCTATTTTAGTCATGTGTATTTCAGCATATCTATATTTCTGGTATGCAATTTTTAAAGAGATCCAAAATGGCCTATGAAAAATGTAAAATTAATCAGTTATTCTTACAGTGTAACAATAACTTTTGCGCTACTAGCAGTGCTAAATTTGACATCATGGTGGGGAAGCTTTCCTTATCGTATGGTAATGGTACTAATGAACATAGTTGTTGGTGCGAGTATGGAATATTTAGTTAATAGATATTTTGTTACAAGGAGAAAGAACTTATTTAAAGGGCTAGTAGCTTTGGTATTATTAGTTACGAATATAGTTTGGATTGTTGCTACGATAGTTTGATCGTATTTTATAGTTACAAAAAACGCAGCTTTAAACTGCGTTTTTTATTATGCCTATTAAGTGGTCGTGACTATATATTGGGATTGCTTAAAAAATGAATGTAGACGCTATGTTAAAAATTGTATTTTTTTCGCTGCGCTTTTAAATATTTAAACATATCTAGGTAGGTGGTGGCTTGGACACTGCATCCCAAATCTAAAACTTCTGAAATTAATGTAAGTATTGGTTTGTCATCACTATTTTTCATGTAATCAATTGCCTTTTGCAAATAGGTCAAAGTTAAGGTAAAAAACATTAAATATTGTGGTAATTCGATTTTTTTAAGCTCTTTGACTAATTTTTGAGCGTAAGACAATTCATTAAGTGAAATCAGCCGTAAAATGCCATCTGATAAACTTCCCATAATGATTTCTAAGTTAAAACTAGTTTCAGCTTCTTTAAGACGGTCAATATTACGAATGATTTGCATTGAACTACCATAAATTTGCTTAGGATTGAATAGAAAAATTGATGCACCAAATGCTGAAATATAGTATTGACTCCATAAATTGACTTTTGAAAAAATTGCAAAAAGCTTTTTTTGGTCAATAGGAGGTAAGTAATTTTTATGTTCGATGATAAAAAGTTGATTACATAGATTAGCAGCCATAAATAGGTCAAACTTATTATGATTTTTATGATACTTAGTTAGTTGTTTTTGTGTAACTCGTTTAAGAAACGGAATATTTTCTTTTTCAATAGCTTCAGAAAGTTCAGGATCTATTTCTGGCCGTGGTGAAAATTTGGACCAACCCATAAATTCATGACTAGTAATGTGAATTCTATTTAGTAATTTCATTGCCGTACTAAATTCAACCTCGACTTGATCATTTTCCCAGCGTGATAGTTTTGATTCAGAACAGATTCCGCGGCAAGCTTCTTTTTGCGTAATACCTTGTTCTAAGCGTAATTCTTTGAATTCATGACCATACATTTTTTCATTCTCAAAAAACTAACTTGCAGATCTGCAAGAGATTCATTTTTAAGTATAATCTCATCATATACTCTTATCAACAAGTTTAAATCGATGAGGGGATGAAGAAGATGCTGTTTAAGTATTCAAATAAATTTAGATTCGTATTGATGATTATCTTCGGCTTAATTGCTAGTTTTCAAAATATTATTATGGCCAATGTTGTGCAAACACTAACTAATATTGCTACTAATAAGAATTGGGATAAAATTGCACAATTTTTGATTATTATCATTGCAGCATTAGTTGTTACTTTAATTGCAAGTCTAGTATTTAACAGATTGAAAACTAATACAATTAAGGAAACTAACACTTATTTAAGAACACATATTTTGGGTGGAATGCTAGAAGAGTCAAAAGACGAAAATAATGATAGTTTAGGATTTTTAACTAATGATTTTAAACTACTTGAAACTAATCGTTTTAATGCTCAAATTGAAATTATTATGCAGATTTTTTCATTAGTATTAGCACTAGGCTATGCTTTAGCAGTTAATTGGCTACTTACATTACTATTCCTAGTTGGATCTTTTATTCCAATGATTGTTTCTAATGTTTTTCAAAAGCCGATTCAAGAATCTTCTGAAAAGTGGACTAGTGCTAATAGTAAGTACGTTAATCAGACTAAAAACTTCTTAGCAGGTGTTGAAACGCTACATTTGTATGATGGTCAAAATCAGGCGGTTGCTAAAAATAAACAAACAATTTCTAAGCTAGAACAAGCATTGAGTAAGATGAATCTCTTAAACCTTGATACGAACTCATGGATTAATTTTGTTGCGAATATTGTTACGTTTTTGATGCCATTTCTATTTGGAATTTATTTAGTTGTAAAAGGACAAACAAGTTTAGGAGCTTTATTTGCAATTGTGCAATTAGACAATTCATTTATAAATCCAATTTTATTTATCTTAGATGATAGAAGTAAATTGTCTACTACTAGGAAGATTGTTGAGAAGGTTAATGACTTTTTAGATAAAGAAACAGATCAAGAAAATAGTAAAGTTGTAAGTTTACAGGATCTACAAGTAGAAGATTTGATCTTAAAGAGAGATGGTAAGCAATTAGCTACTGGGATTGACTTAAACATCAAGTCAGGTAAGAAAATTGCTGTCATTGGACCATCTGGAGCAGGAAAGTCGACTTTATTGCAGTTCTTACTATATGGAAAATATGGAAAAGCAGAGGCGATTAGATTAAATGATAAAAGAGTAAAAGCTGGTACATTTCCAGACTTATTCTCATATGCAAGCCAAGCACCGGTTATTTTTGCGGATAGTTTATTGTTTAATTTAACCTTAGGAAAAGATATTTCCCGGGAAAAGGTAGAGGAAGTTTGCGATAAATTAGACTTAAATGAATTAATTGAAGAAAAAGGTTTTGATTATCAATTGGGGGAAGCAGCTGATAAATTATCAGGCGGACAGTTGGCACGGATTGAATTAGCTAGAGCAATTTTAATGGAAAGACCAGTCCTATTACTTGATGAGATTAACGCTTCTCTTGATAAAAAAACTTCTGATATAATTCATCAATATTTTCTAGCTTCAAATTTAACTTTCATTGAAGTAATTCACCACTATGAAAAAGATGAGTTAAAGCAATATGACGAAATACTTGACTTAAAGGACTATATTTAGATGAATTGGAAAAAGACATTATTTAGCATTGGCATTATTGTAATTATATTAGTTGGAGGATGGACTATGTTTAATATAGCTAATCAAAAATTGGTTAATCAAGATTATTCACTTTCTAAATTTATTAAAGTAGATATAGATATTCCAACAGGAAGTATTTCAATAAATTAGAATATGAAAAAAACGAATTAGCTACAATCACAGCTAATTCGTTTTTGCTTTAGTTCTTTTTTACTTCACGCTTAATATAGTAGTTCAAAATAAATGGTGAAAGAACTGTAGTGATAATAATTACCAAAATCAAACTTGAATAAATGTCTTCTGGGAATAAGTGATGAGTAATTCCAATTTGTGCTACAATCAGCGCTACTTCACCACGCGATACCATCCCTGCTCCGACAATATTTCCTTCATTCTTGGTAAAACCAAATAATTCACTTGAATATTTACCAGCCCAGAATTTTGATAATACTGCTAGGATAGTCATAACAATAATGAACCAGATATCTTTGATAAAGCTAGCAAATGTCATGGATAGTCCAATATTTACAAAGAAAACAGGAATAAAAATAGAGTAACCAATTGCACTAACAGAAGACTGAACTTCCTTATATTGTGGAGTTTGTCTAATTGCTAGACCACCAAAGAATGCTCCAACAACAGCACTTAAGCCTACAAAATCTGCTGCCCAGGCCATGGAGAGAGCAAGAACTAGGGAGCCAATAACTACTGCATAATCAACTTCCACTTTTTCAGACAACTTCATAAAATATGGCGCAATAAATTTGAAGATAACCCAAACGGCAACGAAGTATATTACTTCAATAAGTAAGTTAAGGAAAAAGTTATTCGTTAAACCACTTTTTCCACCTTCATGACTAAAAGTGGTAAATAAACTTAAAACAATAACTGCTAAAATATCGTCAACAACTGCTGCGCCTAAAATAGCAGTACCAGCACGGGTATGAATTTGATTAGCTTCTTGTAAAACTACAACGGAAATTGAAACACTAGTAGCAGCAAAAACAATTCCAATGAAAAGTGCCTCAAGAAACTGCATCCCAAATAAGTAACTGGCAATTCCTGTGAAAAATACTGGTAAGATGACTCCAATTCCAGCAACAGTAAAACTTAATTTAAAATACTTTTTTAATAAATCTAAGTCACTCTCTAACCCAGCCAAAAACATTAATAGAATTACCCCAAACTCTGAAAAGAGGGAGACAATTTCATTTGGCTTGACCCAACCTAGAATTGCCGGTCCTAGTAAAATTCCCGATAATAATTGTCCAATAACTGCTGGCATATTAAGACGTGAAAATAATTGTCCTAAGAGCGTGGTCGCCAGCAAAATTAAGATTAATTCTCCTAAAAAGTGCATTTTTCCCCAGCTTTCTATAACTTTGTGGCAAAATAAAAAACTTTCAAGCGCTTATTGACCCAAATAAGCAAATCTTGAAAGTTTTTAAAAACCCAACCACTAATAAAAATATTTAACTAAAAATTAGTTTAGCTAAAAATATAGTTAGTTGCAAATTAGTTATTGTTTTTCTATTCCCGTTTGTTTAGGGTTAGTTGGCTTAGTTTTAGCAAGTAGAGCTAACAAAATAGTGATTAAATCAACTACTTCTTGTAAAATTGCACCCCAGAAAGCTGGGATAATACCAGTAAAGGCAATCAACTCAATTAGGATAACAATACAAATAGCAGTAATAATATCAACGTGTGCTACTTTCATTGTATGTTTAGAAATAGCAACAGCATCATTAACTTTAGAAATATCGTTAACCATGATAACGGCATCAGCACTTTCACTAGCTGCAGTTGCTCCTTTAGCACCCATAGCGATACCAACATCAGCAGCCATTAAGCTTGGTGCATCATTAACACCGTCACCAACCATCGCAACAGGTCTTAAGTCGGGTTTAACATCTCTAATGGCTTGAATCTTTTGAGCTGGAAGTAAGTCTGCATGAACTTCACTTTCTTTAATTCCAGCTTCTTTGGCAACTTTATCAGCTACAGATCTACGGTCCCCAGTTAGCATCATAATTTGCTTGACACCTTGACGACGTAAACGAGCAATTGTTTCTGATGTATTCTTTCTAATTTGATCTTGGAAAGTAATATATCCAGCGAACTTATTGTCAATTGAAACAAAGACCGCAGTTGATTGAACAGTGATTTTTTCTTGATCCGGATCAACATAAGAAAGCTTACCAACTTTAACTAATTTGCCGTCTACTTCACCGCTAACTCCTTTAGCAGTAGCTTCTTTTAAGTTGGTAACTGGCTTAATTAAATCCTTATTGGTACTTTTAACTAATGAAGTAGCAATAACGTGACTTGATTGTTGTTCAACGCTAGCTGCCAAGCTTTGTAATTTTTCTTTTGAGATAGAACTATTTTCTGGTAAAACAACTTGATCAATAACTAATTGATTTTCAGTTAAGGTTCCTGTTTTATCAAAAGCAAAAGTTAAGGTACGGGATAACTTTTCAAGAGTGGTACCAGATTTAACAATAATGTGGCTTCTTGACATTGAGCTCATTCCTGAAACCATTGCTACTGGTGCTGCAATTAACAATGGACAAGGAGAGGCAACAACCATAACTTGAGCAAAACGTAAAAAGTGTGCTTGCCAGCCAAGAGCTGGATTAGTTACAGCTGAGGTAATCATAGCAGCAATACCAATGATTAAGGAAATAATAGTGAATGGTACAGCATAACGATCAGCCATTTTAACGAACTTAGCTGGTTTTGCTTCAGAAGATTTAACTAAGGCAACAATTGACTGATATTCAGAATCTTTAGCAACTTTAGTAACTTTCATTTCTACAGCTGCATCTCCATTAATAGATCCTGACATTAAGTCATCGCCAACTTTTTTATCAACGGGAACTGACTCACCAGTCAAAGAAGATTGATCAAAACTAGAGTTTCCCTTAATAATTTTTCCATCGACTGGTACTTGACTACCAGGTTTAATTAAAACGATATCGCCAATTTTTAATTCATCAACTTTAACTTCTTCGATCTTACCGTTTACTAATTTATCAGCAATCCTTGGAGAATTTTTTAGTAAAGAGCGTAATTCTTTATCAGCTTGACTTGTAGCGTAATCTTCAAGTGATTCACCACCGGTCAACATGATTAAAATCATCCAAGCAGCCCAGTAATCGCCGACAATCATTGTTGAAACAACAGCGATGATTGCCAAGATATCTACGCCCCAACGACCAGATTCAAGTGTCTCAATCATTTCGCGAAGCATAGTAATGGCCATAAAAATTCCGAAGATATCAATTAAGATACCGGAAATTGGCCATCCACCAATCTTAGGTGCTCCACATAGGAAGTCTAAGATTGCTGCAACAACACCAATTCCAAGAATTGTGAAAAATTTCCATTGATGTTTCATTAGCTTTCCCTCCAACTAATTTAACCATAATACTAAAACACCACTACTATACCACTTAATACATTAAATTTAATCAATTTAACTTTCTTTTTGAGATCCATTCTTTTTAGTAATGTCATATTTTTCTTCAATTGAATGAGTTACATAATTAAAGGCCTTAATCCATTCTCGCCTAGTTAGTAATCCTTGAAAAACATTATTGTCATTTACAACTGGAATAAAAGGATGGTCAACTAGAAGATGGAGTTGCGTTTCAAGATTAGTACGAGCAAAATTAATTGTTTCAAAATCCGTCTGCATTACGTCTTTAACTTTTAAGTCTGATAGAGGTTCAATCACAATATTATCAGAGGTCAGCATCTTATCTGTAATCATGGATAAGCTAATTAGGCCAACTACTTTTTGATCTTTATCCAAAACGGGAATTTTTGAATATTTCATTTTAGTAAGAACTAAAAATGCATGGTAGAGTGGGTTTTCATCTTCCACAAATGCAATTCTAGAGGCAGGAATAATGAAGGAACCTGCTTTTTCTGCAATCAAAGACTGAATCGCGGGTGAAAACATAAATAATCCTTCCTAGGTAATTGAATTTATTACTTTATATTTCTCTTACTATTATATGAAAGTCTAGAAAATAAACCCACAAATATATGAAAGTCTAGAAAATAAACCCACAAAAAAATCCGCGCTGGGAAAAACGCGGATTTCAAAATATATAAGTATAGGATCAGTCAAAGACTGATAAATGTATTCAATCTACTTGGAGGAGTAAGAATGAAAATAAAAAGTTGGATGTTAATGCTAATAGCGATGGGTTTTGTCTTCCCCGTTGCTATGGTTTATATATTAGAATGAAAATGTGAACAAATTGTGACGTTTTTTATTAAAAAAGTTAAATTTGATTAAGAAGCTGAAACGAATTATAAACTTGCACCTCAAAGATTATTTCCTAGCTCGTTTAGCGAAAGAAGTTTATTCCATATTTTTTCTTCTTGCGAGGTAAACGTGATATTATCGGAAAACTTTACAACAGGGGCGTGATTAAAAAAATATTGCAGTTGACCTGTGAAAGCAACACCATTGCTAGATTTAATTGTGTTTAGACTATCTGTAAGAAAGTTAGTAAATTCTGAATGAGGATTTGTCTTATTAAGTAAGGTAACGAATTCAGTCAATATGGTAATAATTTCATCTTTAGAAACCATCTTTTTCACCTTCTGGATCTTTCGATAAATTTAGAAATGATTCTTTGTAAGATAATCGTATTATGGAAGCAGACTTTATACAATTGTTTTTGAAAAAATATAAAATTGGTATACCACTAACATTAAAATGTGATCTTAACACGTAAACTTCTTATGCATTAGCTGTATGAATACTAAAATATATTTGAAAAAATAATTGAAATTTATAATTGGTATGATAAAGTTTAATTATATGAAGGCGCTTTCTAATTTTCCAAACTTAGAGGTAAACATCATGAAAAAAGGTAAATTATTCTTAGCGACAGCATTTATTCCTGTCATGACAGGAGCTGCCTTATACTTTAGTAGTAATACGGCTTCTGCTGCTACTCCTGGCTGGTATGATCCTATGCCGTGGGGATCTAATGTGGAATGCAGAAAAGGATATGCATACGGTCCTAAAAACTTAAATAATGGAAAATGTAGATTTAATTTTCAGGGAGCATTTAACTATGCAGTTGGACGTCTAACGACAGGGTGGATTAATGGAAGATAAAGATATACAAAAATACATAAGTTTACTTGAAGCATTTAAACTAAGTTTAGCTGATAATAAGTCACCTGAGAAAATTCAAGTTATTGGGCAAATAAACAAAACAATTACTAATTTAAAAACAGGAAAATATCATGCAGTTGCTTTGACTTCCGAACTATTCAATGTTGTTAGTCTAGTTGAAAATTCGATGGCATTAAATGAATTTAAGTTAAATAATTTTCAGGGCGAGATCTGGAATAAATTAAGAAATTCAGTTTATGCTAGATATACTCAAGATAAAAATGCATTAGACTTTATCCATTGGGGATAAATGAACAGACAATTAAAAGAGGTATCCAAATGTGAAAGGAGCCTCTTTTTGTTTTACTGCAAAAGAAAAGACCTATGCTAGGAAGTGCATAGGTCTCTTCGAAGATAGATAATCAGCTTTAAGCTGATCTTGTTATTATTCAATCTACTTGGAGGAGTAAGAATGAAAATAAAAAGTTGGATGTTAATGCTGATAGCAATGGATCATAAGTAATCCACTACTACAATTTATATATTATAGTACAAAATCGAAAGAAATATAAGATAGCTGCTTATTTTTAATTTTCGGTAGTTGGCAGACGATTCAGGTATAATATCGAATTGAGAAAATTATTTATTAGGTAGGGAAAGCTAATGAAGAAATTTTTAAAGATTCTATTTAAGTTGGTTTTGATTCTCGGAATTGCTGCAGGAGTGGCATATGGAGGATACTATGGTTATCAACAATACCAAAAACGGGAACAAGCAAAAGCTACTTTTACTTCTAGACCTGATGTAGAAAAAGCAAAAGATGGGACAAGTATTAGTCCGGGTCATCATAATTTAGCTTATTTCAAACGACAATTAAATGAAAAATATCCCGACGTTTATAGCGCAGCTTATGAAACGCCACGGGCAAGTAAGATTGGAAGCAGCGTGGTAATACCAGGCCAAGTTGTAACGCCGAGTTATGACTTTAATAAAAAGAAAGTTACATATGCGGACTCAATGACACCGCAAGGGCTAACTGTAGCAGGAAAATATTTATTAATTTCGGCTTATGATTCAACTCATAATCATCGCTCGGTCATTTATTGTTTAGATAAAAAAACAGGAAAGTATTTAAAAACTATTCAAGTTCCAGGAGCACCTCATTTAGGAGGAGTTGCTTATGATCCGGTTGCTAAAAATATTTGGGTAACGGGTAGTCAAGATGATTCATCTGCACTAATGTCTTTTTCGTTAAAGAAATTAGAAAAATATAGCTATAATAAGAAAAAGCAACCTATCGAATATGATAATGTGATTTCTTTACCAACAATTGAAAGAGCATCTTGTGTTACTTATTACGATAATCAATTATTTGTTGGCTTTTTTAATACTGACGGTCAAGGACAAATTGCTAGCTATCCGATTGCTCGTTCAGGAGACTTTAAGGGAACAATTACTAGCGATCAAATTAAAGCAGTAACAGGCCAAGTTTCTTGGGCTTTAGGTTCAGGAAGTGCTTCAATGGACCGACAGATTCAAGGAATTGCATTTTATCAGAATTGGATTATTTTAAGTCAATCCTATGGAAGCAAAGATTCTAAGTTGTATTTTTTCCCAATTTCAGCTTTGAATAACTTAGATGAAGGAAATGCGGAAAAAGTTGTTATTATGCCGCCATATCTAGAACAAATTTATGTTCAAAATGGGCAGCTACTGATGTTATTTGAATCAGGATCAAAAGCATATGCACGTGATCAAATAATGATTGTTGACCGAGTTCTATCGGCGAATATAAATGCCTTATTAGGGGGTTAAAAATGATTAAGAAAATATCTTTTTGGGTACGATTAGCAGGTTGGAGTGGTTTGATATCCGGTAGTAGTGTTTTAGTTTTGTATCAATATACACACAACATTATGTTTTTAATAAATATAATTACAATTATCTTATTTTCAGCATATGCTCTTGCTACTGCTAATGATAAAAGGTGGACAAATACTGATTGGCTTTTACGAGTTATTTTAATAGTGTTGGTATTTGTTTCAATTCTACCGACAATTTTCTTAGGGATAGGTTATTTTATCGAAAGAAAACGTAACCAACACTAGTGAACTATCCATAACTAGGGCTATTTTTGGTATAATTACCTCTGTTCATGCTATTTTTCTAAGAAATAGTAAAAATATTAACCTATTTTATAACAATGTTGTAAAATTTAGAAAAAAGATTACGAGGTGTAAGCATGACAGAAAATAAAGATAAACAAAGCGATACAAAGAAAAAAGAGGTAGGCTTGTTTATTGCTAAAACTCTCTTTTACTTTGCAGTGCTTGTAGTGCTAGTTTACTTGTACTCATATAGTGGCATTGGGGCTGCAAAATTTATTTATAAAGATTTCTAGAACTGAAAGGGTCGCATTAAATGATTAAAGATGTAATCAAGACAATCGATCAAATTGCTACTGAAGATCCACAACGGATCGCTTATGATTATCTTGGCGAAACTAATACTTATGGAGATCTAAAAGCTAGATCGGATGCATATGCAGCTAAGATCAACGAACTAGATCTTCCTGAAAAAGCTCCAGTAATGATTTGGGGTGGTCAAAATTTTGAAATGATTGCTAGTTTTATTGGTGCTGTTAAAGCAGGACATGCTTACATTCCGATTGCTAGTTATTCTAATAGCGAACGTTTATTGATGATTCAAGAAGTTTCTGAAGCTCCTTTGGTAATTGCAATTGATAAACTTCCTATTGAAATGGATAATATTAAGGTTTTAACTCCTGAAGAAGTTTCTGATAATCATCCAGAAATTGATCAAAGTAAGTTTGTAAGTGGGGATGACAATTTTTACATTATCTTTACCTCAGGAACAACAGGTAAGCCTAAGGGTGTACAAATTAGTCATGATAATCTGCTTAGTTTTGTAAATTGGGAGTTAAATGACTTTTCACTTCCAGAACATCCTAGCTTCTTAGCTCAAGCACCATATTCCTTTGACTTATCTGTAATGAGTTTATATCCTGCTTTAACTGCCGGTGGTAAGTTAGTAGTTTTACCTCATGATGTAACTGAAAATATTGGGCAGCTTTTCAAAACTTTACCTCAATTAAAATTCAATGTTTGGGTTTCAACTCCATCATTTGTAGAAATGAGTTTCTTAGATCCTACTTTTGATGCTAAGCATCATCCTGAATTAACTCACTTCTTATTCTGTGGTGAAGAATTAAGTCATAAGACAGCTAAAATGCTTAAGCTGAAATTTCCAGATAGCCATATCTTTAATACTTATGGCCCTACTGAAACAACTGTTGCTGTTACTCAGGTAGAAATTACTGATGAAATTTTAAATAAGTATGATCGCTTGCCAATTGGTGTTTCTAAAGATGACACAAAGATTTCAATTGATACTTCCAAGGGTGAAGAAGATAACCAAGGAGAAGTTGTTATTGAAGGTCCAAGTGTTTCTAAGGGATACTTAAATAATCCAGAAAAGACTGAGGCTGCTTTCTTTAAAGAAAGTGAACATGGAAGTTATCGTACTGGTGACTTAGGATTTTTAGATGGCGACATGCTTTTCTACCGTGGAAGAATTGATTTTCAGGTTAAGTTTAATGGTTATCGAATTGAACTTGAAGAAATTAACTTCTATCTTGCTAAGAATTCATTAGTGCGTTACGGCGTTGTTGCTCCAAAATACAATAATGATCATAAAGTTCAACAACTAGTTGCTGTAGTAGAATTAGCAGACGGTGTACGTGAGAAGTATACTGATGCTGAACTAACTAAGAAATTACGCGAATCATTAAGTCAAGATATTATGCCATATATGCTTCCTCAACGCTTTATCTACCGTGATGAAATGCCAATCTCTCAAAACGGTAAGGTAGATATTAAACAAGTAATTAAGGAGGTAAATAACGCGTGATCAATATTCAACCATATAGTAATCCGCGTTACTTTGTTATTCTTTTTATTGCGCTTTTGCCATTAATTATTGGTTTATATCATGGACGGCGCTTTAAAACATACGAAGCTTTCGTTTCCTTACTATTCTTGTTTTTAATGTTTAATGATAAAGACTGGCTACAGGGAGTTCAATTAATTGGATACATCATTTTCCAATTTATAGTTACTTTTGCTTATCAAAAATATGTTAATTCTGGAAGGAATAAAACCTCTGTCTTTTGTTTAGCAGTTATCTTAGCAATTTTGCCATTAGCAGCAGTAAAGATTGCACCATTAGTGCCAAATAAAACTGCTGATTTGATTGGATTTTTCGGAATTTCATATTTAACTTTCAAAACAGTGCAAGTTATTATGGAACTTCGCGATAAAACAATTAAGAAAGTTGATCCGATTACTTATGCAAGGTTTTTGCTTTTCTTCCCAACTATTTCTTCAGGTCCTATTGACCGCTATCGAAGATTTAAAGAAGATTACGATAAAGCCCCTGAAAGAGATAAGTATATTGAAAATTTAAAGTTTGGTACAAGATATATTTTTCAAGGATTCTTATATAAATTTATTATTGGATATGTATTCGGTACCTTATGGCTTCCTCAATTAGCTAAAGATGCAATTTTTTATGGGCAAGCTAATGGGGGATTACGCTTATCTTGGGCTCTGCTTGGTTATATGTACTGCTACAGTATGTATTTATTCTTTGACTTTGCAGGGTACTCCTTGTTTGCGGTAGGTACGTCATATTTTATGGGAATTAGAACTCCTATGAACTTTAATAAACCATTTATTTCTCAAAATATTAAAGATTTCTGGAATAGATGGCACATGACTCTATCTTTCTGGTTCCGTGATTTTATCTTTATGCGTTTTACATTCTTTGCAATGAAGCATAAATTGGTGAAAAATAGAATCAGATTATCGCAATTAGCATATTTTGTAGATTTCTTAATTATGGGTTTCTGGCACGGCTTAACGTGGTACTATATCGTATATGGTATTTACCATGCTTTGGCAATTATCATTAATGATATTTGGTTAAGATTTAAGCGTAAGCACCGCAAGCAAATCCCACATAATAAATTTACAAAATGGTTTGCGATTTTCTTAACATTTAATGTTGTTTGTTTCAGTTTCCTAATTTTCTCAGGTTTCTTGAGTACATTATGGTTTGGCTGGAAGTAGTTTATTATTTTTGAAAGGATTTTCTTATTATGGATACAAAGCAAGCTGTTTTAGATATTTTAAATGAATTAACTGGTGAAGATTTAAGTGGCCAAATGGATGAAAACATTTTTGAAAATGGTTTGTTAGATTCCATGGCAACTGTTCAAATGTTACTTGAATTACAAGACAAGTGTGATGTAACTGCACCAGTATCAGAATTTCACCGTGAAGATTGGGATACTCCAAACAAAATCATTGCAAAGGTAGAAAGCTTAAGAAATGAGTAATAAACGTAAACTGTGGCAGATTTTCGGCCCAGTTCTCTGTGCTTTCATTTTGTTAATAATTTTATTTTTAATTCCATGGCAAAATGGTGAAAAGTCAGATAATGCTCTCTTTAAAGCTTCAGTTTCACAATCTCAAACTGTCTTTAAAGGTCAATCGATTAAGCAAGCTGCTTTTGAGAAAAACTATGTTCCATTTTATGGTTCTAGTGAATTATCAAGAATGGATGCCTTGCACCCAAGTGTCTTAGCTTATAAATATAAAAGAAATTATCGACCTTTCTTACTAGGAGGACCGGGAAGTCAATCCTTAACTCACTTTTTCACTATGCAGGAAACAGTAAATCAGCTTTCTAATAAAAAAGCAGTCTTTATTATTTCTCCACAGTGGTTTACTAAGCAAGGTCAAAATCCAGCAGCTTTTGGGATGTATTTTTCTCAACTTCAAGCAGTTGATTGGATTTTGACTGCTAAGGACAGTGTAGCTACTCGCTATGCTGCTCGGCGTTTGTTAGATATGCCAGCTGGAACTGCTAGTGAGACAACAAAGTATGCATTAATGACATTAGCTTCAGGACAAAAATTGTCTAAGTATCAAACTTTGTATTTGAAAGCTAGACGTCGAATGTTAGCGAATGAAGATAATTTCTTCTCATCTATTGGGATGACTAATAATATTCCTAAGATTCAAAAAGAAGCAGGTAAACTGCCAGGTACTTATGCATATGATAACTTACGTCAATTTGCTAATGAGCAGGGACAACAGGGAACAACAAATAATAAGTTTGGTATTTTTAATGGTTTCTTTGACAAAAAGTTAAACAATAAGCACTTAAAGCACCTGAAGAATTCTCAAAGAGATTTTGATTATACTCAGTCACCAGAATATGCAGACTTTGAATTGGTATTAAATGAACTTGCGCATGAACATGTTAATGTCTTGTTCATTATTCCACCAGTTAATGAAAAGTGGGCTAAGTATACCGGTTTATCTCAGACAATGTATCAAGAATGCGTTGCTAAGATCACCAAACAGCTTACATCTCAAGGTTTCAATAATATAGCTAACTTATCAAAAGACGGTGGAAAGAAATTCTTCATGGAAGATACAATTCACCTTGGTTGGAATGGATGGTTAAAGGTAGATCAATATGTGAAACCGTTTATGGAAGAAAAGAATCATCCAGTCAACTATAAGCTAAATAGTTACTACTTTACTAAGACATGGGGCAACAAAACGAATGTAAAGATGCCTAATGTTAAAAGTAAGGCGGCAGTAGATATAAAAAAAAACTAGCACAAGCAGGTATAACAGGTAATATCCTGGCGATTAAGAATAATAAAGTAATTCTTAATGAGTCTACAGGCTATGCAAATATTAGTAAAAAAGAGCATAATACACCCAAAACAGCTTTTTTTATTAATTCAGTTAATAAGGTTTTTACTGGTGCCCTAGTTATGAAACAAGTTGAGCAGAAAAAGCTTAAACTTAATGACAAATTATCGAAATTCTATCCTCAAGTACCCCATGCTAATCAAATTACGATTGGGCAGCTTCTAACTATGGAAGCCGGATTACAAGGAAAAGATGAATCGAGTTATGGAACGCCAGTCTTTAAAAATAATCAAGCTGGAATTAAATATGATATTAAGCATAATATAGTTTTCAATAAGAAACAGTATAATCAACGTTTCTACTCATCTAGTAACTATATTTTATTATCGGGTATTTTAGAAAAAGTGACGCATCACTCTTATGAAAGTCTAGTGAAAAAGACCTATATTAAAAAATTAGGTTTATCTGAAACAGAATTTTATTGGGATATACCTAAAAATAAACGTATTAAGGTTGCGGTCCCATATACTAAAAATTCTCAGGGTTACTTAGTACCACATAGTGTTGCGGTAGATAAAGTACACGGAGATTTGGGCGCTGGAAGCTTAGTCATGTCAAATAAAGACTTATATCGAGCTACAAGTGCGATTTTAAATGGAGAAATCATAAAACCTTCATCAATACAAACTGTTTATGCTCCAGCTGATCCTGCTAAATATAATGCTGGTTTTTATAACTTCCCTGATTTTCATTCTTCAAATGGTTCAGGCGATGGATATACAACTTACTATCGTATTTCAAACGATACACGCGATGTATTAGTAGTTCAGTCTAATTATCCAGTTAAGGATTATTTTAAAGTGAGAGAGATATGTAACGATCTCATGGAAAATTTAATAAAATCGCCTTCATAGTGTCTGGGAAAAAACTAATTTCCAGGCCATGAAAAAAACGATGAACTTCATAAGAAGTCATCGCTCTTTTTGTATACTTTAAACCCATTCCTTGATATTATTTAATCACCACA
>ERZ839489.58-NODE-58-length-134885-cov-6.532886_pt1 | contig 134885 bp, 144 predicted proteins | sample MGYA00519938_ERZ839489 | MGnify/ENA primary metagenome ERZ839489 (study PRJEB31850, sample SAMEA3708846) | human gut metagenome | biome: human gut; feature: human-associated habitat; material: faeces | place: China | collected 2014 ...
ATTAAAAAATCAATTTACGAGAAAGATCTATTTACACAAAAGATTTGACAGTTTCCAAAAAAGCTGTCTATCAATGATAGACAGCTTTTCATTTATGGCCTTAATCTTCATCAAGACCTTGGTAATAGTTGTAGACTTCCTGACCAGCAATACTTCCTTCTCCGACAGCAGTTGCAATTTGACGAAGTTCTTTTGCTCGAACATCACCCAAGGCAAAGATACCATCAACTTTAGTACACATATGATCATCAGTTAAGATCCAACCTTGTTCATCAGTAATACCTAAATCTCTAAAAGCATCCGTTTGTGGTTGAATACCAACATAAATAAATACACCAGCTACTTTAACTTCTTTTTCTTCACCAGTTTCTTTGTCCTTATATTTCACACCAGTTACTTTATTGCCATCTCCGACAATTTCTTCAGTTTGAGCATTCCAGATAAACTTCATCTTATCATTTTCGAAAGCCTTCTTTTGTAATTCAGCTTTTGCACGAAGTTGATCACGCCGATGGATAACAGCGACAGACTTAGCAGATTGTGCTAAATATAGTCCTTCTTGAATAGCTGAATCTCCGCCACCAATTACAGCTACATCTTCATCTCTAAAGAAAGCCGCGTCACAAACAGCACAATATGATACACCTTTTCCAGCATATTCTTCTTCGCCAGGAACTTCAAGATGCTTATGAACTGCACCAGTAGCAATAACGACCGCACCAGCTTCGTATTCACCTGAATCAGTTTTAACGATCTTTTTATTGCCATCCTGTACAATACTCTGTACATCGCCATAAGCAAATTCAGCTCCAGCATTTGTAGCAGTTTGATACATTTTTTCGCCTAATTCAGGCCCTTGAATATCAACAAAGCCAGGATAATTATCAATACCAGCAGTATTATTCATTTGGCCGCCATAAATACCACGATCCAAAATAACTACTTTTAAATTAGCTCGAGCAGCATATAAAGCAGCAGTTAAGCCACCAGGACCTGCTCCAATTACAATTACATCGTAGTTTTTTTTCTCAGCCATATTCTCGCCTCTATTCTTACTTTTTGTAAGTCTATATTACTATGAACAAATAAAAATTGCAATCTTTTTGCTTATAGTTGAATTTCTGGCTTAGGATTTCTTCCCATCATTGTCTTAATTTCTTGATCTACATCGGCATTTTCATAGAGAACACGGTAAATAGCTTCACTAATTGGCATATCAATATTCTTTTCTTCTGCTAATTCATGGACTGCCTTAACAGTCGTAGCACCCTCTACAACTTGGCCCATATGATCTAGAACATAATCAAGGCTCTTTCCTTCTCCAATTTGCTTACCTGCACGCCAATTACGAGAATTTTGAGAAGTTGCTGTTACAATTAAATCACCAATTCCTGAAAGACCTGAAAAAGTCATTGGTTTTGCGCCGAAGTATTTAACTCCTAAACGAGTAATCTCAGCTAAGCCTCTAGTCATTAAAGCAGCTTTTGCATCATCACCATATCCTTTACCAACTAAGATACCTGCAGCGATTGCAATAACATTTTTCACTGCTCCACCTACTTCAACTCCCACTAAATCATCATTAGTGTAGAAACGGACATAGTTATTTGAAAATATCTTTTGTACTCTCTTAGCATTTTCTTCACTAGTAGATGCACAAGCAATTGCAGTTAAATCCTTTTGAGCAACATTTTCAGCATGACTAGGGCCTGAAATAGCTACTATTTTTTCACTATCATTTGGATAAACTTCCTCAGTTAAAATATCTGAAATTAGTTTTTTACTTCCTGGTTCAATTCCTTTAGTTGCAGTTACCAATAAAGGAGTAGCGCCAGTTTTATCTAATATTTTACGTACATTTTTAGCAACAATACGAACTGCTTTAGTTGGTAAAACAAATAAAACAATTTCGACACCATCCAATGCTTTTTCTAAATCTCCAGTAGCGGGCACATTCGGATTAAGTTTCCAATCTTTCATGTAGTGAGTATTAGTATGATGTTCATTAATTTCTTGGTTAACACTATCAATGTTTCCATATAATACTACATCATTTCCGTTATCAGCTAACATTGAACCAAGAACAGAACCCCATGAACCATTACCTAAAACTGCAATCTTTGCCATTTTTTTTACTCAAACTTTCTATAAAAAATTATTTCTTTCAATCTCTATTATACGGGTATTTTAACCCGCTGCCAGCTAAATACCACTTTGGCTTTACAACTTTACGACGATAAATCCAAAGAATAATTGCGCCAAAAAACAAAATCAAGCTCAATGCTTGTGAAACTCTAATTGTATTAGCAATGTATAAACTATCCGTTCTCATCCCTTCAACAAAGAAACGAACAGCGGAATACCAAATTACATAACTTAAAAATATTTCTCCACGCTTAAAAAGATGTTTTCTATGACGTAAACTCAAAATTAAAATTAAGCCAATTAAATTTAATGTCGACTCATACAAATAAGTCGGTTGGTAATATGAACCATTAATATACATTTGCTGAATAATGAAATGTGGCAAATGTAGACTTTCTAGAAAGGATAAAGTGGTTTTAGCACCATGCGCTTCTTGATTCATAAAATTACCCCACCGAGCAATTACCTGCGCAGCCATTACACCTGGAGCTATGATATCAAGCATTAGAAATGGCGGTAGCATTCGTTGATGACAAAAAATCAACAACACTATTAGTCCAGCGATCAAACCACCATAAATAGCAATACCACCATTCCAAATAGCAATTATTTGGTCGGGATGTTGAGAAAAATAGCCCCATTCAAAAACTACATAATATATTCGAGCCCCAATAAAACCAATCGGAACTGCCCAAAGGAGGAAGTCAATGAAGTCATCAGGCATAATATGACTTTTCTTTCCTTCATTAATTGCCATTAAAGTTGCTACTAAAACTCCCGTAGCCATTAAAATACCGTACCACTTAACTTGAAGCGGGCCCAGATTAAAAGCTACAGGATTTAAAGCTAAACTCATTTCCTGCTTTCACCCTCGTCTTTTTTAGAATGGTCTGAAATTAATTCAGTTAGATTTTGTTCAAATTTTTGGCTAGCATCATAGCCCATTTTCTTAGCTCTGAAATTCATAGCTGCTACTTCAATAATAATAGCCAGATTTCGTCCCACTTTAACTGGAACAGTTACTTGCGGTACATCTACTTCAAAAATTTCACGCGTCTTTTCATTAAATCCTAGGCGATCATAATTGGCTTTTGGATCCCAATTTTGCAAACAAATTATCAATTTAATTTCAGTACTTTCTTTAACTGCTCCAGCACCAAAAAGATTCATCACATCAATAATTCCAATTCCGCGAATCTCCATTAAATGCTTTAAGATCTTAGGAGCTTCTCCCACTACCGTCTTATCATCTTTTTGGTAAACATCAACTCGATCATCCGCAATTAAACGGTGTCCCCGTTTAATTAAGTCTAGGGCTGTTTCTGACTTACCAACACCAGAATTTCCAATGATCAATACACCCATTCCATAGATTTCTACTAAAACACCGTGAATACTCTTTCGAGGTGCAAGTTTTTCATCTAGAAATTGAGTAATGACACTTGATAAATGTGTTGTAGCCATATTACTCGAGAGAACAGGTATATTTTCTTTCTCAGCTGCTTCAAGCATCTCTGACGGAATTGGTAAACCTCGTGACACAACGAAACAAGGAGTTTCTGGAGTTGCCATTTTGGTAAATACTCGCTCACGCAAATCATGATCTAGTCGTGCACTATAAGAAATTTCTGTTCTTCCTAGCAATTGAATTCTATTTTTAGGATAAAAATCAAAATAACCTGTTAATTCTAAACCTGGACGTGAAATATCAGAAGTATCAATTAACTTTTGATCCAGATATTCCTTTCCTTCAACCACTCTAAGTGAAGGGAGATCTTTTAATAATTCACTGACTTTAACTGCTTCAACCATTTTTGTTATCCTCTTTATCTTCTACATCTTTGACTGAAACATTTCGTGCTTTCTTTCGATTTTGATTATTAGTGGATGGCTGCACTGGATTATGGCTATTAGTTTTTTCTGTATCTTTTTTGTTACCAGAAAACTTAGCCAGTAGCCAAATAATCAAAGCAACAATTATAGCAACAGGTAACAAGCCAATAAAGAATTTAAATATTGAAAATAAAATACTTAAAATCATTAAAGCAGCTAATACCAATATTAAAATAGTTACAAATCCCATAGATCTTTTCCTTAAACTTTAATTCGGATTTTTTTGGCTCAATAGCCACTGTAAATAAGCATAAATAAAATTATCTAATTTTCCATCCATTACACCATTTACATCACTGGTTTCAAAATTAGTCCGATGATCTTTTACCATATTGTAAGGATGAAAAACATAAGAGCGAATTTGAGATCCAAAGCCAATTTCTTTTTGATTACCTTTAAGTTCTTCGGTCTGCTTTCTTTTCTTCTCTTCTTCTAGCTGGAATAACTTTGCCCGTAACATATTCATTGCAGTTTCTCTATTTTGCAATTGGGATCGCTGAGCCTGCGATGAGGTAACAATACCAGTAGGTAAGTGGGTGATTCGAACTGCACTAGAAGTCTTATTAATATGCTGACCTCCAGCACCACTTGAACGATAAACGTCAATTCTTAAATCATCTGGATTAATATCAACCTCAATACTTTGATCAATCTCTGGTATTACTTCTACAGAAGCAAAAGATGTATGCCGTCTTTTTGCCGAATCAAAAGGAGATATTCTTACTAATCTATGAACACCATTTTCAGATTTAAGTAATCCGAAAGCAGTTTTTCCCTGAATCCGGATGCTTACACTTTTAACACCAGCTTCTTCACCAGGTTCATAATCTTCAATTTCAAATTTCAAATCATGACTAGCTGCATAGCGTTGATACATTCTTAAAAGCATATCAGCCCAATCCATGGCCTCAGTACCACCAGCACCGGGATGGATTTCCATTAAAGCATTATGTTGATCATACTTATCTGATAACAATAATGATAATTCATAATCATGAAAACTTTGTGATAATGACACCATTTCTTCAGATAATTCTTCACTCAATTCAGGGTCTGGATCTGCTTTAAGTAATTCTAAAGCAGTTTGAGCATCATCGAATTTTGCTTCAAGTTGCTTAAAGTTTTCACTTTTTTCCTTCATTCGATTAGTATCATTAATTAAGCTTTGTGCTTGTTCTTGATTATCCCAAAAACCTGGCTCTGCCATTTTTTGCTCATTAATCGCAATACCTTGATTTAATGAATCGAAGTCAAAGAGACCTCCTGAAATGCTCTAACTTAGGACTAAGATCATTTAATTCTGCTTGAATTTCACTAATCTCCATTTTTATTTTCCTCACATTATAAAATTAATTTTTACTTTAATAATAGCAAAAAAGAGAGACATTATCTGCCTCCCTTTATTTTTATCGACTAATGTTTTGTCTTATTTGAGCCTTCATAAATAGACGGGTGGCATCAAATTCGATATTACTGATCATTTCTTCAAACATTCTATAGCCCGCTTCTTGATATTCAACTAATGGATTTAATTGTCCATATCCTCTTAGACTAATAGATTGTCGTAATTGATCCATCGCATCGATATGATCAGTCCAGCGTTCATCTACAACACGTAAGATAACAACTTTCTCAAATTCTAACATTTGTTCAGGATCAGCAAGTTGTTTTTCTTTTTCAGCGTAATTATCTTCTGCAATCTGATAAAGGCGCTTCTTAAGTTCTTCCGCACTTAAGTGCTTCATATTAAGCTTTTTCGTAGTTTCTTCATCGGTAATAGCAGATGAAATAAAATCTCTTAATTGATCATTACGCCAATCTTTTTTGTCGCCTTGGGTATACATATCAATCTGATGATCAATAGTCCGCTTAATCATTGGCATTAAAACAGGTTTCAATGATTTATCTTCAGAAATAACCTGCATTCTTTCCCCGTAAATAATTTCACGTTGCGTACGCATAACATCATCGTATTGCAAAGTTTGCTTACGAGTATCGTAGTTGTTACCTTCAACACGCTTTTGAGCTGATTCAACTTGCTTAGTAATCATACGTGATTCAATGACTTTGTCGTCATCATTATCAGATATTCGATCAAGGAATAATTTTACTCGATCTCCACCAAAACGCTTCATCAAATCATCTTCTAAAGATAGATAAAATCTTGTTACACCAGGATCACCCTGTCGACCAGATCTACCACGAAGCTGATTATCAATACGGCGAGATTCATGACGCTCAGTACCAATAACAGCTAGACCGCCTAATTCTTTAACACCTGGCCCTAATTTGATATCAGTACCACGACCAGCCATGTTAGTAGCAATTGTAACTGCTCCTCTTTGACCAGCATTCATAATGATCTCTGCTTCTTTAGCATGGTTTTTTGCATTCAAAACTGCATGTGGGATACCTGCTTGGTTAAGCATTTGGCTTAAACGTTCAGAACTTTCAATAGCAACAGTACCAACCAATACCGGTTGTCCTTTGGCGTGACGCTCCTTAATTTCCTTTACTACAGCTTCAAATTTAGAATCTAAGGTTGGATATAAAATATCCGGTAAGTCTTTACGAGCAATAGGACGGTTAGTTGGAATAGTGATTACTTCCATGTTATAGATCTCACGAAATTCTTCTTCTTCCGTCTTAGCTGTACCTGTCATGCCTGCGAGCTTTTTATACATTCTAAAGAAGTTCTGGTAAGTGATAGTCGCTTGAGTTTTAGACTCTTCTTGAATCTTAACCCCTTCTTTTGCCTCAATTGCTTGGTGAAGTCCATCAGAATATCGACGACCTTCCATTACACGTCCGGTGAAAGAATCGACAATCATAACTTCGCCATTTTGAACTACATAATCAATGTCTTTCAACATAATGTAGTTAGCTCTTAACGCTTGATCAATATGGTGAACTAAAACTTGGTTATCAATGTCATACAAATTCTTCAAACCAAAGTGTTCACAAGCTTTTTTAATTCCTTGATTGGTCAAATTAATTGTTTTGGTTGGCCAATCAATCTTGTAGTCACCATGGTCTTCTTCATCATCTACATCGTCATCACTTTTATCCTCAACTAAGGTTTTAACAAAACGATCAGCACGAATATACTCACTGTTTGCTTGTTCTGCTTGTCCAGAAATAATTAATGGTGTTCTAGCTTCATCAATTAAGATTGAGTCAACCTCATCGATAATTGCATAGTTAAGTGGACGTTGAACCATTTGATCTTTGTAGACAACCATATTGTCTCTTAAATAATCAAATCCTAATTCTGAGTTCGTTGAATAAGTAACGTCACAATTATAAGCATCTCTTTTTTCATCTGCAGACATCGAATTAAGGTTTAAACCTACAGATAAACCGAGCCACTTATATAATTGCCCCATTTCACTTTCATCACGGCTAGATAGGTATTCATTAACTGTTACCACATGAACACCTTTCCCCGTTAAAGCATTTAAATAAACTGGCAAAGTAGCAGTTAAGGTCTTACCTTCCCCAGTCATCATTTCGGCAATATTACCGTAATGAAGCGCAATACCACCAATAATTTGAACACGGAAAGGATATAATCCTAAAACTCTTTTTGCACCTTCACGTGCTGTAGCAAATGCTTCTGGTAGAATATCGTCTAACGTTTCACCATTTTCTAAACGCTTACGGAATTCTGGTGTCTTTGCTTGGAGTTGCTCATCAGATAATTTTTCGTACTCGTCTCCTAAAGATTCTACCTTAGTTGCTAATTTTTCAAATTTCTTTAATTCTCTTCTATCGTTATCGTAAATTTTTTTAAGAATATTAGCCATTTAATCGGTCCTTAAATTTAAATTTTGTGCACAAATCTAAAATAATACTATGTAATTTTAACATTAATTTGGAAAAATGAGAAATCTACTATTGCAAGAAAAAGCCTCTTAAGCTTATCGCTGCTCAAGAGACTCTTAATTTATAAGATTGTTTTAATTATTCGTTAGTTTCAATCAAGCCATAACGACCATCATTTCTGCGATATACAATACTTGTTCCATTTGTATCTGCATCTTCAAAAACAAAGAAATCATGGCCCAACAAGTCCATTTGTAAAACGGCTTCTTCTGCACTCATTGGTTTCAAATCCAAATGCTTGTTACGAACAATATCAAATTCTTTAGGTGCTTTCTTTTCTTCTTCTAAGTCTTCATAGAAGAAATCTTTTAAGCCCTTCTCACGACTCTTTCTGTTAATACGAGTCTTGTATTTTCTGATTTGACGTTCTAGTTTTTCAGAAACAAAGTCAATACTCTTGTACATATCATCAGTTGTGTCTTCTGCACGTAAAACTAGGTATGGAAGTGGGATTGTTACTTCCACCTTAGCCGTGTGATCTGGATAAACCTTTAAATTGATATGAGCAATTACATCAGAATTAATTTCGAAGTACTTTTCGAGCTTATTTAATCTCTTTTGAACATACTCTCTTAAGGCATCAGTAACTTCGACATTTTCTCCACGAACATTGTATTTTAACATTGTAGATTCTCCTTCCAACGTCTTATGACGTTTTTTCTTACACATTTAGTATAACAAATTGTAAGCGGTTTTACTAATGATTTATCTGCTAATTGTAAAACTATTTATTTTACAATTAGGATAAACTTCTAAAAGAGCATCTCGTGCATGATACAGGGTTCTACCGGTCGTATAAATATCATCTAGCAATAAAATTTTTCCACTAACATTTTTATTATCGATAGCCGAAAATGTTTGCTTAGTTAATAACCGTTCCTCCCTATTCTTTTCTCCCTGGGCTTTCTCCGTATCTGCCTTAACTAATAATTTCGTTAAAGGAACTAACTTTTGATAAATAGCGCAAACTGTATCATATCCTCTCTTTTCTAGATGACTGGGCGAACTCGGAACTGGAACATAATAATCAGCTGCTGGCAACTGATCAATTAATTCAGCTAAGACATGACACAAAATATAATCTCCATATCTTTTGTACCGCACCATAACATCATGAAAAGTATCATTATATTGATATAAAGAACGATTGTCTAACAAATTGCCTACATATTTCTGCTTCCACTGTAGACAATCATTACATAGTCCCTCTGTATTTATTTCTTTATTACAACCTGAACATATTTTTCCTTTCTTTTTAACAAACTTTTTTAGACATTCAGAACAAGTATATCTTTCCTTGTACTTAACAAATAAAAACAATTTTTCATAGTTTATCTCTCTGCAAAAAGAAGAGTGACACAATAAACAATTATTCACTTATTCATCATCCTAATCTGTTTCATCGCTTGTCGGATATTTTTTGTATATTTGTGATAACAAAATAAAACTAGTCCATCTCTGTCATCTGCACTTCTTCCTACTCGACCTGCAATCTGAACTAGACTTGGAGTATTGTAAATTGGATCATCTGCCGCAATTACAATTACTTGAACATGTTTAAAAGTTACTCCTCTTTCTAAAATCGTTGTTGTTAGTAAAATATCAATTTCTTGATTACGAAATCTAGCGACTTTACTTTGCCTTTCTTTGTCACCCGCATATACACTCACGATCTTTTTCTCTTTAAAAACAGCAGTCAAATGTTTCTTATATACGGGCAAATCTTTGATTCTCGGAACAAATACCAGAAGAGGTTTGTTCAGATTTATAATTCTCCTAATCTGCTTAATCAGAACAGGATGAACTTTTCCTTTATTAGAAATAAAAGGTTTAAAGAAATATTTTTCTTTCGGTACAGGTAGTAATCCCTTATGAAATCTTCTCTTCAGCAAAGAATAATTAATTGCCTTACCTTTAGCCTGTTTTAGCAATTTTTCATCTGGAGTCGCAGTTAGAAAAAATGTACATCCCTTTTCTTTTACAGCATTTTCAGCTGCAAAATGAAGCATTTTATTTTCATAAAAGGGAAAAGAGTCTACTTCATCAATCACAATCAAATCAAAGGCCTGGTAAAATTTTAAAAGTTGATTTGTTGTACATATGATAAATTGCTCGTCTTTTGCATCATGATATTCACGTCCATGGTATTTTCCAATTTTCACATTTTCAAATGCTGCTTGAAAGCGGGGAAATAATTCATCAACTACGTCAATTCGAGGCGTAGCAATTGCTATTCGGAAACCATTTTTTAAAACTTCTTCTACTACTTTAAAAAGCATCTCTGTCTTACCGGCTCCAGTTACTGCATGAATTAAATGATTTCGTCGTTCTTTAAAGGAATTAACTAACTCATTAGAAATCAACTCCTGTTGATCAGTTAATTTTCCCTGCCAACTTAGTGGAGTAACTATTTTAGGATAAGTACTTTTTTCAATGTTTCTTTCTAAATTCTTCTCTTCACTTATTCTTCCAACCCCAATACATTCTCGGCAATATAAATATCCATTAGGTAATGTTGCATCTGCTTTAGTGTTACATCGTTGGCATAAACCATTTATCATTGCAGGAACTTTTGTCGTCTTACTATTTATGTTATGGTTATTTTGACTATCTATTCATTGGCGTCCTTTTAATTCACTCATCAATATCACCCTATATTAATTACGCAGTTGGAGGCGATTTTTTGTCATCAAAACAACTAAACTATTTAACAATCAGTAAATCGGGTCAACATGAGATAGTTATCAAAAAAAGTAGATTTATCTGCTCGTTAGCTCGTACTAAAACAGTGGAAGAAGCCCAAATATTTATTGAGCAAATTTCTAAAAAATATCATGATGCAACTCACAATACATATGCTTATACTTTAGGATTAAATGATAATCAAGTTAAGGCCAGTGATAATGGTGAACCTTCCGGAACAGCAGGTATCCCTGAACTAAAAGCTCTGCAATTAATGAAATTAAAAGATGTGACTGCTGTAGTCACAAGATATTTTGGCGGCATTAAGTTGGGAGCTGGTGGATTAATCCGCGCTTATTCAAATTCTGTAACTGAAGCTGCTCAAAATATTGGTGTTGTAAAATGCGTCATGCAGCAATTAATTGAATTTACAATTCCTTATAATCGACTTGATGAGGTTAATCACTATTTAAATGAAAATAAAATCCTCATTGATAATCAAATATATACTACTGATGTAACAATCAAAATTTTCCTAGATCTAGATCAAATCACTCAAGTTGAAGAGGATCTAATTAATTTATTATCGGGAAAAGTAGATTTCAAGAAAATAGACCAAAGATTTAATGAAATTCCTGTTACTAATTTAAATTTCCATGAACAATAAAAAAGATTTACGTTGTTTTAACGTAAATCTTTTTTATTTGTATTCTTTTTATTTAATCGTCTCACTTTTACTTCAGGATCTGCACGCTCCATTTTATTAATAGTGTGTTGCAGAAAATGCAGAAGTGGTTTATATTTTTCGCCTAATAATCCGATCGTTTCAACAAAAAGCTCAACTGCGAATAACAGACCTAAAATTAATAACCAGATCCCCCAGCGAGGAGACACTAATGAAAGCAATGAGACAAAAGAAAAAATAAGTGAAATTCCATAAATAGCTAACACAGTTTGACGATGAGATAATCCCATTCGCATTAATTGATGATGCAAGTGATGTTTATCAGCTTGAGATATATTTTTTTTATTTAATTTTCGTCTAATCATTGCATAAACTGTATCAGTAATTGGAACACCCAAAATAAGAATTGGAACTAATAATGACACAAAAGTTACATTCTTTAATCCTTTTAACGATAGGACGGAAATCATAAAACCAATATATAAAGCACCTGTATCTCCCAAAAATATCTTCGCAGGATGAAAATTATAAGGTAAAAAGCCCAATAAACAAGCTGCTAACATAATACACATAATTGGAACATAGTGTTGCCAACTCTTTAAAAAGAAGAAACCAACAATTCCCATTGTTACAAGGGAAATTAAGGTAACACCGGTAGCTAAACCATCTAAACCATCAATAAGATTGACAGCATTTGTTAAGGCAAGAATCCAAAAAATGGTAAGGGGAAAACTCCACCAACCTAGTTGAATATGGCCTAAAAATGGCAAGCTTAACTCTCTTACTTTAATTCCAGCTAAGAAATATACAACTAGGGATGCAACAAAAATCCCAAACATTTTTTGTCTCGGTTTTAATTCTAAAATATCATCAATCAAACCAGTTAAGATAATAACACTGGATGCCAATAATACTGAAAAAAGTTCATGAGTCGGAAAATCCTTCCGTAATAAGACAAATTCTCCAATATTAAAAGCTACGAATATTGCTAATCCACCAATAGTAGGCATTGGCTTTTTATTGATGCGACGAGCATTTGGATTATCAACTGCACCTAACACAAAAGCTAATTTTCTAATAAAAGGAGTTATAGCAGCAGTAATAATTACTAATAAGAATATTTTAACAATTGTTTGAAACATAACAATCTACTTTCTTAAACTTCTTTTTTTCATTATACCTACACCCCAATATAAACACAATAAAGCGGTAAACAAAAAAGACGAATCTTAAAGATTCGTCTTTACTTAGCTATTGCAACAGCACGTTTTTCTCGAATAACCGTAACCTTAATGTTACCAGGATATTCCATATCTTGTTCAATTTGATTTCTAATATCATGAGCAAGAATAGTAGTACGAGCATCTGAGATCTTATCTGGCTCAACCATTACTCTTATCTCACGTCCTGCTTGAATTGCATATGCTTGTTTTACACCAATGTGTCCCTTTGCAATCGTTTCTAGTTGTTCTAGTCGACGAATATAGTTTTCTAGAGATTCGCTTCTAGCACCTGGTCGAGCTGAAGAAATCGTATCAGCAGCTACAACTAATTCTGCAATAAAGGATAACTTAGGAACATCATCATGGTGAGCAGCAATTGCATTCACAACCAAATCTGGTTCATGATACTTTCGTGCAAGTTCAACACCAATTTCTACATGGGAACCCTCAATTTCATGATCAATTGACTTCCCAATATCGTGTAATAATCCTGCGCGTACCGCTATTTTTTCGTCTAAACCAAGTTCAGCAGCCATTACGCCTGTTAATTTACCCACTTCAATAGAATGAGATAAAACATTTTGTCCATAAGACGTACGATACTTTAAGCGTCCTAAAATCTTTACCAATTCTGGATGCATCTTATGAATACCAAGTTCCATTAAGGCACTTTCACCAGCTTCGTAAATATCATCATTTACTTCTTTACGAGCACGATCAACCATTTCTTCTATCCGCGCTGGATGAATTCGGCCATCTTTAATTAAACGCTCCAATGCTCTTTTTGCAATTTCACGTCTAATTGGGTCAAAGCCACTTAAGACCACTACATCTGGAGTATCATCAATAATTACATCTACACCAGTTAAAGCCTCAAATGAGCGAATATTTCTACCTTCACGGCCGATGATACGACCTTTCATATCATCACTTGGTAAATTAACAACTGAAACAGTTTTTTCAGAAACTGTATCGGCTGCACTACTTTGAATTGCATCTACAATTACTTTACGAGCAAAATGATCTGCTTTTGCCTTAGCAAGTTGATTACTTTCTTCAATCATTTCTGCTCTTTCCTTAACCAATTGGTCTGAAAGTTTATCTAAAACGATCTTTTTAGCATCTTCTTGATTCAACTCTGCAACTTCATAGAGCTTTTTCTCTCGCTCGGTCACTAATTGATCGGCTCTATTTTCTTTTTCTAGAACTTGAGCCTGCAATTTTTTAATTTGGTTTTCTTTCTGTGTGAGTTGTGAATCTTTTTGATCCAACAAACTATCTTTATGATCAATAGCATCTTCACGTTGCAGTAAGCGACTTTCTTGTCTAGAAACCTCTTGACGTCGTTCATTAAGTTCATTATCTACTCTTTCGCGATAATGATGAATTTCTTCTTGTGCTTCCAGAATTTTTTCTTTTTTTGCATCTTCTGCAGCTTTCTTCATTGCTTCTTTTTGTGAAGCAAGATCAGCTTCTACAGCTTTAGCTTTACTTTCTGCATCTGCCAAGATGTGTTTTGCATCATGGGCTGCATTCTGTGCTTGAGTTTCCCACTTATTTTTACGGATACTATAGCCAGCACAACCTCCAACTAAGACAGAAACAATAGCGACAGCAACAGAAACTAAAATTGTATTTACCATATTTTTACTATCGCCTTTTTTATAGAATTATTTCACACATTATTAATAATAAAAGTATCCGGAAGTGATGTCAATCATACAAAAAACCTTGGCCTCTAAAAGCCAAGGTTTAACTGTATCTGTCGATTATTTTTTTTCACTTTTTTCATCGGAAGCATCTTTGTTTACTGGTACTTCCTTGTCTTGTTTTACCTTTTCAGGATTTTCCCGTTCTTCAATTGCTTTAGCATCAATTCCATAAGCTTCACGAACTTTTTCTTTTACTTCTTCGTAAACATCAGGATGCTCTTCTAGATATTGCTTAGCATTCTCGCGGCCTTGTCCAATGCGATCATCCCCATATGAATACCACGAGCCAGCTTTCTTAATGATATCTTTATCAGCAGCCATATCAATTAACTCACCAGTTTGAGAAATACCTTTCCCATACATGATATCGACTTCTGCCACTTTAAATGGAGGAGCAACTTTATTTTTTACAACCTTTAATTTAACTCGGTTACCAATTACGTCTGATCCTTGTTTAATTTGTTCTGCTCTACGTACTTCTAATCTAATCGTAGAGTAAAACTTCAAAGCACGTCCACCAGGAGTAGTTTCTGGATTTCCAAACATAACCCCAACTTTTTCACGAATTTGGTTAATGAAAACAGCAATAGTTTTAGTTTTAGAGATATTTCCTGAGAGTTTACGTAAAGCCTGACTCATTAATCTGGCTTGCAAACCAACATGTGAATCTCCCATGTCACCGTCAATTTCGGCTCTTGGTACTAACGCAGCCACGGAATCCACAACCAAGATATCAATTGCACCACTCGCAATAAGCGTATCTGCAATTTGCAAACCTTCTTCACCAGTGTTTGGTTGAGATAAAATTAAGGAATCAATATCAACACCTAATGCTTCGGCATAAGCAGGATCCATCGCATTTTCCGCATCGATATAAGCTGCCGTTCCTCCACGCTTCTGAACTTCTGCAACAGCATGAAGAGCCACAGTTGTTTTACCAGAACTTTCTGGTCCATATACTTCAATAATTCGTCCACGAGGATAGCCACCAACTCCAAGAGCTGCATCTAAAGCTAGTGAACCGGAAGGAATAGTGGAAATTTGAGTATCTACTTTTTCACCCATGCGCATCACTGCGCCTTTTCCAAAGTCTTTTTCAATCTTTTTTAAGGCAATGTCTAAAGCCTTCTTTTTATCATCTTTAGCCAAATCTCTTCCTCCTTATTCCATTTATAATAATTATACTTGGTTTGACTACCTAAAAGCAAGAAAAATACGAACTAGCGTTCAATATTATGTTTCTCTACTTTTTATTACGCATTTTTTATTAATTTTTTTCAAAAAAAAGAAGCATCTCTGCTTCTTTTAATCTTAAATTTCACCTTTAAATACATCACCGCTTTGCTTAAAGTAATCGTAACCAGAGTAAATAGTAAAGATTAAGCAAATGTACAATAAGATTGTACCAATATAGTACACATCACCAAGCAATAAGAAAATAATCGAGAGCATCTGAGTCGTAGTTTTAATTTTACCTGGCATTTTTGCTGCTAAAACTTGGCCTTTATTTTCAGCCAAAATCAAACGTAAACCAGTGACGGCTAATTCACGACAAACAATGATAGCTACTACCCATGCAGGCGCTAAATTTAATGAAATTAAAAATACAAAAGCTGTCATCGTTAGCATTTTATCTGCTAATGGATCAGCAAATTTTCCGAAGTTGGTAACTAAGTTTCTTGAACGAGCAATATGTCCATCCAAAAAATCAGTTATTGATGCCACCGCAAAAATTACAGCTGCTAACACATGAGACCAATAAATATGTGCTCCTAGGAAAGTTGCCCCGCCTGCTGGCCAATTAAAAATTAAGACTAGCATAAAAACTGGAATCATGAAAATTCTAAACATAGTTAATTTATTTGGTAAATTCATTAACGGTTACTTTGACCTCCATTATTTTGGGTAGTATTAGTTTGACCTTGTGTGTTCTGCGTATTTTGCGTATTGTTTTGAGTAGTTTGGCCATTTTGTGTATTTTTATTTTGTTGGTTTTGTTGTGTTTGATTATTTACATTATTAGTTGAACTTTGAGTAGTTGCACTACTTTGACGAGTACTACTACTTTGGCTACTTTGATTACTATGTCCAGCAAATGTAAATCTAATTGTCATTGGTGAAGCTGGATTAGTTGCATTATGTGCATTTACCTTCTTACCGGCTAAAGTCAAAGTAGTTGATACACTGTTCCCCATTTGTACAGAAACATTGTTTACATTTTCTGGTAATTGAACTGAGTGCTTCTCATTAGCTTTCAAAGTTCCTTGCCAAACAGAAGAACCATTTACTAAAATTTGTGCCCAAACATCATTCTTAGTGGTTCCTAAAGTTAAAGTTCGGTCACTCTTCAATCCACTAACACGGTAACTATTATTACCTAAACTAGAAATTTTAACTTCTGAGGTTGTAGTTTTTGGAGTTGATTTCTTCTTTGATGAAGCTTTAGATTTTGAAGATTTGATATGAGAAGAAACGGTTACATTCTCAGCTTGATTTGCTGACTGTTGATTAGTTCCAGTAAAGAAGCGAGTGTAAACAATATAAACTACTAGAATTACTAGAACAACACCAACTACTGTTGCAATTTGAGGTAAATAGTTACGCCATAGTCCTTTACGACTATTAGTCGTCTCTTTAATTCTTTCGCTCTTATTGTCGATTGAATTTTCAACATATTCTTCTGGTTTTGCTTCAGGTACTTCAGATTTATAATCTGCTAATAATTCTTTGCCATTAAGACCAACAACATCAGCAAATTGTCTAATAAAGGCTCTAACGTAAAAATCTCCCGGTAATTGATCAAAATCATCATTTTCAATTGCTGTAAGATATCGACGCTGAATCTTAGTTATTTTTTCTACATCTTCAATTGACATGCCCTTTGCCTTACGAGCACTGCGTAATTTATCTCCAATATCTGCCATAATATCCTCTCAACTTTTTGCAATAATTCAAATATGAGTATACCAAACTAATCGACCATTAAACAAGCCAGCCACCATCGACATAAATAGTTTGTCCAGTTAAATAGTCTGAACGTTCATCAAGCAAATTTTCTACCCAAAAAGATATATCCTTCGGATCTGCCAATCTTCCTGCAGGAATTTCATTTTTAACTTCGTTTAAAGTCTCAGCATCAAAAATCGCATTCATTGGTGTATCAACTGCTCCAGGAGCAATCACATTTACAGTTAAATTAGTCGATGCCACCTCACGTGCATACCCTTGTACAAAGCTTGATAATCCACCTTTACTGGCACTATACACACTCTCTAGCGCACTTGCTTGTCCTCCATACACAGATCCAATAAATATTATTCGGCCATGTGCCTGCTTTAAAAGCTGGGATTCTAAAAGGGAAGTTATCTTTATCGGAGCTAATAAGTTAATTTGGATAATCTTCTCAATTTCATCTAATTCTTGACTTCCAAGAAATTGATAATTAGTGATTCCTTGTGTAAAAATCACAGCACTTATTGGTAAGAGATTTGATACTATTTTTTTAATCACATCATCTTCAGCCAAAAAATTTAATTTTAATGAAAAAAATTCTTGGTCTGGATATTTTTCAATGAATTCCTGTACCATTTTACCAGCTTCTTGTTGGTTATGATTGTAATGAATATATAAAGACCAGCCATTTTCAGCCATATTTTCTGCAATAGCTCTTCCTATTCCACCAGTTGCTCCGAAAATTATTGCACGCTTCATTTAGTTAGCTTCCTCTTTACCTTTTAAAGTTGTAGTAAATATATCACTTTTATCCAGTATATTTTCAACAGCTGTATAAAATTCATTAAAACTTAAAGATTGAATTGCCTGAGATGCTGAATTAAAACTATCATTTTCAAGTCCATATTCTGCTTCTTCAATAGCAATTGTACTAAGATCATCAAATTCTCTAATAGTCTGTGCCAATGCTTCCTTTTTTTGAAATACAAAGGCCTCTTCCGTGACTGGAACTTCCAAAAGTTGGCTCTTAATATTCTTTAAAAACAAATCTGGTTTACCTGAAGCGCCGATAATTGTAGCAAAATTACCCGCAGTAGTATATGAGACCTGTAGCTCCATCGGTGAATTTAAAATACCTTGTTTTTGCATCTTTTCAAACCAAGGACTAGTTACTCCTAACTTTGCTTGGAGCATCATTTCAAAAATACTTTGTGCTGTGCTATTCCTTAAACCTACTTTTTTAAAGTCAGGTAGTTTTATTCCTATACCGACCCTAGACGTAATTAAATCGGATGCAATAATTTTATTATGCTGTTTTTGAGAATTTACAATGGATAATTTTTTAGGTGCAACTTTTTTAGAAATTAAATATTTACTCTCAAGTTTCCCTACCTCACGTAAAATTTCTTTAGTTTGGTTTTCGCTGAATCCCCCACAAGCAACAAATTCCATCCGGCAACTAACATAGTTATTGTCATAAATTTCTTGTAAAATTTCTGGCGTCATTTTTTTCAAACTAGATTTTGTACCGGTTAAATCTTCTGCCAAACTTGTTTTCGGAAACATCATTTGCATTAACTCATAATTCACTTGCCAATTAGGGTCGTCTTGGTACATCGCTAATTCTTGAGCAATAATTTTTGATTCTTTAGTAACATTACTTTTAGTAAAATACGTTGTTCCAACTAATTCAAAAATTAACGGTAAAACCTGACGCCAATGTTCAGTAAAGCTAGCGTAAAACATCGTTTCATTATACGTAGTAAATGCATTTGTAGAAGCTCCAATTTCTTCAAATCGTTGAGAAATGTCGCCACTTTTCTTAGTAAATAATTTATGTTCTAAAAAATGAGCTCCACCACATAATTTTTGAGGATCACTACCACCAAAATCTACAATTATTCCCATAAACTTTTGTGCAAAAAGTGGTCTTCTAATTACTTTTGCCCGAAATCCAAATTTGTAGTCTCTAGTTGTTACATCTAATTTTTTCATTTTAAACAATAGCTTTCGTTAAAGTATAATTTTTGACTAAATTCAACCAATTTATCTATCTTGAAGTGATCAACATCAGCAATTCTCTGTACAAAAGTATAGTCACGCCCTCTTAGAGCATTGGCTAGCATCTGAATCAAAATCAAATCTTGCCTATCAGTACTAATTTGGTAGTTACGCTTTAAGGCAGACTTAGCCTTAGAGAAAATTCCTTCATCCACTTTTCCATCTTGCACTGCTTTTACACCCATTTTAATTGCTTTAGAAGCAGCTGCTATTTTATCTTTAGAAATTCCTGTACTAATTAAAAATAGAGAATTATTGAGATAATTAGTCGCATCAATCGCATATGCTGCTCCTAGTTTTTCTCTAACTTCAGTAAAGAGCTTAGACGATTCATCCCCAGCAAGATATTCTCCTAAAAATAATCCGCCAAATTGTTTTAGATATATTGGAAGAGATTGATCATACCCATATCCAATTAAAAGCTGGGCTTGTTCACTCTTAAACTGTATCTCTCTTTCAATTGGATTTTCTTCTGCAGGAAGAGACAATGTAGAAACTACAAAATCATCAAAATAGCCAGGCCAATCAAGTTGTGTTTGAACTAAGTCAGTTAAACTATCGGGATCTTGTGCTTGTCCTAAACAAAAAGCTGGAGCATTTTTCAACGTATTAAAAAATGACTTAATTTCTTCTAAACTAGCGTTTTTGAGTGTCTTTTCATCCCCAAAAACACTATCTTGGTAACTAGGCATATTTCGATACCAGGTATTAAAAAATCCGTTTAAAGAAACATTCGCCGGCAACTCATAATATTGTTTTCTTTCTTGTTCGAGCTGCCTTTTTGCTAATTCTAATAATTGACCATCAAAAAGAGGTTCTTTTACCACCTTAAAGAAAGCATCCATTATTACTTCATAATTATAGTCCGGATCTAAGATTTCACGTGGTTCAACGAAATTTATAGTATAAAAAACTACGATTTGATTTCCAAATACTTCAGGAAAAACTTGCAAACTTGTATTATAAAGGTTAGAAAAAGTTTTCCCCTGTAAGTTTATACCCGGAAATTCTTTAGTGGCATTGCTCTGCATGTAAGCTAAGATATTTGCTAATGCCAGTGTTTTTTTATCTAAAGGTAAACGTAAAAAACAGCCCAACGTGGCTGTTTTAAATTTTAAATTATGGTCAATTCTAATATTTGTCATAATTACTGGTCATCGTCCTTTTCTGGTGGAATAAGTACTTGTCTAGGTTTTGATCCTTCGGATGGTCCAACAATTCCTTTAGCTTCCATTTCGTCTACAATTCTTGCAGCTCGATTATATCCAATTCTAAATCTACGTTGAAGCATAGAAACACTAGCTGATTGTTGCTTTCTCACTAAGGCTACTGCCTGATCATAAAATTCATCTTCAGGCTCATCTTCGTTCTCAGCTTGACTCTCAGAATCATTTTTCGAAGGAATCATATCTTCGTTATATACGGCCTCTTGTTGTTCCTTTACCCAGGATACTATTTTTTCTACCTCAGTTACAGATATATATGCTCCCTGAACCCGTTCAGGTTTAGCAGCACCAATTGGCAAGAAGAGCATGTCTCCACGTCCTAGAAGTTTTTCTGCACCAACTTGATCCAAAATAGTTCGCGAATCTACTCCACTAGAAACAGCAAAAGAGATTCTTGAAGGAACATTTGCTTTAATTAACCCGGTGATAACATCAACACTAGGTCTTTGAGTTGCTAAAATCATGTGAATTCCTGCTGCTCGCGCCATCTGAGCCAAACGAACAATTGCATCTTCTACATCATGCCCAGCAACCATCATTAAATCACTTAACTCATCAACAATCACAACAATATAAGGTAGCTTTTCCATTACTGAATTATTTTTATCAGCATTATTTTCAACTACTTTTTGATTGTACTCAGTAATATTTCGAACGCCTCCAGCAGCAAAAAGCTGGTAGCGTCTTTCCATTTCTTTAACAGTTTTACGTAAGGCATTCGTTGCTAATTTAGCATCCGTAACAACAGGGATTAGCAAATGGGGAATTCCATTATATACAGAAAGTTCAACCATTTTTGGATCAATTAGTACTAACTTTACATCCTCAGGGTAAGCCTTCATCAAAACACTAGTAATAATTGTGTTAATTGCAACGGACTTACCGGATCCAGTAGATCCCGCGATTAACAAGTGTGGCATCTTACGTAAATCTGCTGAAATTACTTTTCCTTCAACATCTTTGCCTAATGGCACATCAAGCGAAATCTCTTTTGATTTTGCATCTTGATGAACCATAACATCTTTAAATGAAACGGCAGAAGTAGTTCGATTCGGCACTTCAATACCAATTAATGGTTTCCCTGGAATTGGAGCTTCAATACGGATATCTTTTGCAGCTAAAGCCAAAGCAAGATCATCCGCTAAGTTGACTATTTTACTTACCTTCACCCCAACTGCTGGCTGGACTTCATAACGAGTGACTGTTGGACCTAATACAGCTTTTTTTACGATAACATGCACACCAAAACTCTTAAAAGTTGACTCTAAAACTTCTTTATTTTTCTGAATTAGAGCCTTGTCTTGACTCTGATCTACATTTTTTATAGTTGACAATAAATTAATTGGCGGCTTTTTATAGTTGGGATTCTTTGGCTGAGTACTTTGTTTTGTCTCTAAATCTCCATGATCAACAGTTTGAAGTTCTTGTTTCATCTTTTGATCTTCTTCAGCATAAGTATGCGAAGCCGGCAAATCATCTATAGGTTTGGCTTCAACTTCTGTTGCTATTGGAATGCTTTCTTGGGAAACTTCAATTGGAGGCTCAAATTTTGGACCGCTTTCTTCCTTAACTTTATTAGAAGCCGCAGGTTCACTATTAAAATCAGACATACTTGGGAAAGTATCATCATGATTATCTAAAGGATCAGTTAGTTTTTCTCGATTATTTAATTTTTCTTGCTTATTTTGCTCATGCTTTTCAACTAAATCGCTGTATTTACTTTTTAAAGCTTCCCCAGCATCTTTATTTTTCTCAATTACTAATTGTGAACCTTTTTGAAAACCGGACAGCAAGGTAGCAAATTTTACGTTACAGATCATTAAAATACCGATTAGCATCATCAACAAAGATATTACTTCAGATCCTACGGTTCCCAAAATTGGAAAAACAAGTTGATAAAACATGCTTCCAATAAAGCCGCCACCAACCTTAGTTGTAATCTGCGCCCGGGAAAATTCTTCACCAATTGATGTCAAAAAAGCATTTACAAATCCTCGATGAATCATCATTTGATTAAAAACGCGAGAACTTTCCCAAAGGAGTAAACCCAAGTAAAATACACCTAACCCACTACCACGCTTCAAACTGAAATGTGGGGGTTGATTATAAATAACCATTACTAAGCCAAACAAACCAAGAATAATACTAGCTAAATAGTGGCTATCACCAACAAAAAATCGAATTAAATTAATTAGTTGTTGACTAAATAAACCGAAATGAACGCAACTTAAAACTGCTACTAAGACAAGTACTATTCCTGTAATGACCCAGTCCATACTTTGCTTTTTCTTTTTAGTAGTTGTTTTTTTCTTTTTTGTTGCCCTGCGTTTTCGCTTTTTAGCCATCAAGACACCTTCTCAATCTTTTTATTTGTCATCTTTACCTTTTTGATTATCCTTGTTTAACTCGTTAAAGTTTGACTTAAAACTAAGGTTAACTGGGTGGTCTAAAGTTAATTGAGTAATTTCATAAGTCAAAGTTTCAATTTCTTCAACTAAAGGTCTAGAAAGTAGTTGATAATCTGACGGTTCTAAATCTGAACCATCACCAAAATAGTCAACAAATTGAACCACTCTAGTAATCACTCCACTAACTGTAAAGTCACCTGGAGCAGGTGATACTTCAAAAGGAACGGCAATTTCGAAATATTTGCCGTTCTTACCTTCATCTTGACTGCCATCTTCTAAATCTTGATAAACCTGGCGCAAGGAAACATTAACTTGATTTTTTACCATTTGTTCATCATTTAAATCATAGTGAAAAGAACGAACTACGATTGGGGTCATATTTTTAAAATCCATTTTAATTCTCTCCTAAATTTCTTTCATAACGTTCAGGACGATTGTAATTATCCTTTAACTTATCATTTTCATAGTGATGGCTCTTTTCCATATTTGGAAAACCTTGCTGTCTTAAAGCCTCCAATAAAACCATAGCAACTGAATTTGATAAATTATAACAACGAATATTATCAGACATAGGAATTCTAAGATTCCGATCATAATATTCTCTCATAAAAGTTTCTGGCAAGCCTGTTGTTTCTTTACCAAAAACAAAATAATAATCTTTATTGGGATCCGTATAGTCTACTTGAGCATAATTTTTTGAAGAAAACTTTGAGATTAAGTACATTTCATCATTTGGACCAAGTGTATTTAAAAAAGCTTCTAAATCATCATGCATTCTAATATCAACTTTATCCCAATAATCTAATCCAGCACGCTTCATTTTTTTATTATCAATTTGAAAGCCAAGCGGTTCGATTAAATCTAAAACTGTATTAGTACCTGCACAAGTACGAGCAATATTTCCCGTATTTGCTGGCATCAATGGTTCATAAAGTACAACGTGATTTGTCATAAAAAACTCCTCTTGTAAAAAAACGCAGCACCTGTAATATGGCAAGTACCACGCTTAATTCTATCTTCAATTCTACTCTTTACTTCCTTGAGTATCACTATCTTCGATTGATTCATCATCATAAAGATTTGAAATCTTACGATAATAATTGAATAATCTGGTTACAATTATTTTGATTACAGCATAGACAGGGATGGCAAAAATAACTCCCCATAAACCAGCTACTGCGCTTGCACCAATTAATAGCAAAATAGTTGTAACAGGATTCATATTCATCTTATTTCCCATTACTAGTGGTGAAATAACGCGTCCTTCAAGTGTTTGCTCTATAGCAAAAACTATTAAGACTTTGATCAACATCATTGGAGAGCTGATTAATCCTAAAATAATTGCAGGAATAAAGGCAATAAATGTACCAAAATATGGGATCATATTCAAAATTCCAGCTAAAACTGCTAATGTAATTCCATAATTTAGTCCAATTACTGAATAACCTATTGCAAATATTACTCCAACCCAGAAGGCAACAGTAATTTGGCCTCGAATATAGGAAGCAACTGCTCCGTTAATATCACTAAGTAAGCTTGAAAAACTAGGTTGTAGTTTTTTAGGAGCAATCTTAGTCACATAAGGATTCAAACGATGACCATCTTTTAACATAAAGAATAAAACAAATGGTGCTGTTAATAAGGTCATAAAAATCATTGTAATTACGTTAACAGCAGATGACAAGTTACTCAAGGCTAAATTGAAGCTATCCTGACCTGTTTTAAACATTTTAGTTTGTGCATCAGAAAGAGCTTGATTAATTCCTCCGCGGACTCCATTTAAGCGTGGATCGCGAATCATCTTTTCGAAACCTTTTTGTGCATCTTTCCAATAAGTTGGCCAATTCTTTACTAGGGAATCAGTTTGATGCTGAATAATAGGGATCAAAGTATTAATGATCCAAATCAATCCTCCTACAACAATAACAAATAGTAGAATAATCGTAATTATTCGTGGAACTTTTAATTTTTTCTCCATCCAATCAACTACTGGATCCATTAAATAGTATTGGATTGATGCAACTAAAATTGGTGGAAAAATTGCATTAAAAAATGTCCAAAAAGGATTTAACACAAAAGAAATTTGGTTAAATACCAAAATGATCAAGAAGAACAATAAAATATTAAGTAAGGCTATGCTAAAACGGTTGTTCAAAAACCACTTAACAAAAAAATTACTCTTCTGATGATGTTTTTTTACATCCATAGCTTTCCCTCTTATCTATGTTCATAGGTAATCCACTCGCCTACCTTAAATTCTGGCATTTTTTCTTTAGAATCTTTTTCTAAATATATAGCATTAGTCATTGGCTTTTTCGGAACTTCATCAGTAAATACTAAAGTAGCATGACCAATAGCTTGCATATTCATTTGAACCATTGGTCCAACATATAGAGCTAAATAGGTAGTGCCATCAATTGTGATAGAATCGTCTTTTTTAAAGACAAATTTTTCTACTGGTGTTGTTTGATCGAACTCTTGCAATACAGCAACATCCCGCAACCTATCGGTAGCCTTATTATCAAATAAAATTACGATGTTATCTGCTGGATCCAATGCTTCCGAACCAATAGCAGTAATTGTAGAATTCCATTTCATTTTTATCAACCTCTTTATTAAATTTTACCATATCAACTTATTTATCCAATAACACTTAATTACGATTGCCTATTCTTATTAAAAGGTAGAAAATAAATATGTTATGGAAAGTTTTATCAGGAGGCTAACATAAAAATTATGAAAGTTTGGTTTGGTGGCTATACGAGCCATGACTCAAAGGGTATTTATACTGCTAATGTTGAAAATGATGGAACTGATATTAAACTAACTAATATTAAAAATACTGTTGAAATTGAAAGACCAACGTATTTCCAATTAGTTGGTGATTTATTGTTTACTATCATTCAAAAAGGAGACCAGAGTGGAATTGCTACCTATAGAATTAAAAATGGTGAAGCTGAAAAATTAGATACCTATTTTCACAAAGGAGCAGCTCCTTGCTACATCAGTGTTGATCCACAAAAGCATTTAGTTTTCACTGCAAATTATCACTTAGCAACTATTAATGTGTTTTCTTACGACAAGAATGGAAAATTAACCTTCATTACTAACGACAAGCATGAGGGTCATGGACCAAGAGTAGAACAAGATCAGGCTCACCCACATTTCTTCGATGAAACTCCTGCTGGTAATTTAGTTTCATGTGATTTAGGAATCGACGCTGTTGATTTTTATAAATTAGACGATAACAGATTAAAACACCTAGCACGCTATCAAATGGAAAAAGGCTTTGGTACTCGGCACCTTACCTTTTCACCAGATGGTAAAACCATGTACATTGTTGGTGAATTATCTAGTCAGGTTAATGTTGCCCGTTTAAATGAAAATACTTGGGAATTTGAGGATATAGCAACATATAAAACTATCCCTGATGATTTTACTGATCATAATGGAGCTGCTGCAATTCGAATTTCTAAAGATGGAAAATTTATTTATATTTCTAATCGTGGTCATGATTCAATTGCGGTCTTTAAAGTTTTAGATGATGGAAAAATAGAATTAGCCCAAAGAATTTCTGTCTTTGGTTCCTTCCCACGTGATTTTAACTGGGATAAAGCAGAAAAGTACCTAGTTGTAGCTAATCAAAATACTAATAACGCAACTCTTTACCGTCGAAACTCTGAAACTGGTAATCTAACTCCAATTCAAAAAGACATTTCTGTTCCTGAAGCTACACGCGTATTATTTGAAGAAGATTAAACTCATTCTATAAATTAAGCCATGAATATTCATGGCTTTTCTTTATTTATTGGAAAAAGGATATACAATATGCAAAATAATGCAGCTGATAAACTTTCACCTTTCAAGAAATTAACAATAGAACAACAAAATCTAATTACTCAAATTATTTCTTTTACTAAACAACACATTAATCGGAACTTTCCCGCTATTTTCACCATCTATGGAGAGGCTGGTACGGGAAAAAGTGTCGTTCTTTCTTCCCTGTTTTACCAAGTGCAGAAATTACGTCATGATAAAACTAATAGTATTTATAAAACTAATAATTATTTTCTTGTTAATCATCCAGAGATTTTGAAAGTTTATCGTCAAATTGCTGGAACTTTGCCTAACCTCTTAAAGAAAAATTTTCAAAGACCAACTACTTTTATTAATCAATTAGATAAGAAAAATGAACACGCTGATATTGTTATAATCGATGAAGCTCACTTACTTCTTTCTAAGCCAGATCATTACAATAATTTTTATCATGAAAATCAGTTAACTGAAATTATTAAAAGAAGCAAGGTAGTGATTTTAGTATTTGATCCATATCAAGTACTAAAAATGAAAACTCTTTGGACTAAAGATCGCCTAGAAAAAATTATCGATCCCTATCCTCATCAAAAATATCATTTAAAACATCAATTTAGAATGACCGCTCCTTCTGAGTTACTTAGTTGGTTCAATTCATTTACTAAACATAAAATCATTGATCCTATCCCTACTAATGCTAATAGCAACTATGACTTTCGTATTTTTGATGATGCCGAGAAAATGCGAAAGGAAATCGTTAAGCGCAACCGTGAAGTAGGATTAAGTCGAGTTCTTTCTACATCCGGCTATCCTTCGACTTTAGATGGAGGCAAACATTACATCCAAGAAGGAAAATTCAAAATGCCATGGGACCAATATAACTACACTGCCACTCCTTGGGCTGAAATACCAAAAACAATTGATGAGGTAGGCTCAATATATACTTGTCAGGGATTTGATTTAAACTATGTTGGTATTATTATCGGACCGCCCATCAGCCAAATCCCGGATAAAAACAAAATCCGTGTTAATTTAGACAAAATAACTGATATAGAAATGTTTAAAAAGAGAAAAGATCTATCTGATCCTCATGAAATCAAAACTCTTGAAGAAGAAATGGTTCTTAATTCTTTAAACGTTTTATTTAAGCGTGGAATCAAAGGAACTTATCTTTATGCTCACGATCCCTTGCTTAGAAAAACTTTAGTCTCTATGTTCAAGCAAGCAACACAAAAGACAAAATAAAAGATTATGGTTTAAAACAAACCATAATCTTTTTTTGTTAATTCTCATTCAAATAAATTGTTATATCTTTAAATTAGATTTGCTTCTTCAAGCAACTCTTCAATCCATGTTCCCTTAATCTTTTTCATACCAGCTTTTACAGCTAATTTTTTTGGTAATGGCATTTCTTGGTCTGCTAATTTCTTTTTATCAGACATGTAATACATAGCACGAAGTAATTCCCGGATATCATAAACAGAACTCCAAACTTCTGGAACTCCTCGATCTACATTAAGTAGTGTATAAACAGATTCCATAGCTGTTCTAACTGAATATTCTGTCGTAAACACTGTATCTCTAGTAGGACTTTCAGCAAAGTTACCAATAAATGCTAAATTTTTTGATCCTTCTGGTACAACAGCTGGCCGGTCCCCATCATGACGAGGCATGAAGTAACTAGTAATATAAGGCATATATACCGGAACGGTGTTCATATTTTCTTCTGAAGACAATTCTTTAATTTCACTTTCTGGCACACCCAAATGATAAAGCATTTCTTCAGCAATTTCTTGTCCAGTACAGTCGACTACCTTTTTCTTAATATAATTCCCCTCAGTATCTGAATACAAAGCATAGATCCAGACTACAATTTCATTTGGCTTTTGAGTTGGAAAATGAGGTTGACGGTGAATAGTAAAACTTAGACCCCAATTTGAATCTGTAACCGTAATAATTCCACCAGTATTTACTTTTCCGTCATACAAACTACGCTTAGTCAATCTTTCAAAGTAAGGAGCCACTTTTTTATTCTTTAATGTTGTAGTTGCAGAAACAAACCATGATTTTCCAGGTAAGTTTTCACTAAAGACATCAGGGTGACCAAATGCCGGATCTTGTTTAGCTAAGTTTTCCCATAACTTCCAAGAGCCACCCTTAGCATGAGTAATTGGCGCAGGCGTAGTTTGGTTGCCGTAAGTGGAACTTTCAGTAATTGATCCATTAGTTACAAAGACAATGTCATCTTCAGTTAAATCAATATCTTCTTGCTTACGGTTCTTCTTCATCACAATCTTTTTAGCAACTTTTTCATTTCCTTCATGGTCAACTAATACATTTTCTACTTGAACACCATATTCAAATTTAACGCCATGGTCTTTTAGGTATTTAAGTAGTGGCTTTACCATAGAATCATATTGATCATATTTGTTAAACTTCAGGGCAGTAAAGTCAGGCAACCCATCAATATGGTGAATGAAACGCATACAATAACGTCTCATCTCTGCAAGAGAATGCCATTTTTCAAAGGCAAACATCGTTGACCAATAAGTCCAAAAATTAGTTTCAAAAAATTCAGGTGAAAACCATTCTTCAATTGTTTTTCCTTGAATTTCAGATTCTGGTGTCAAAACTAACTTAACAATTTCACTAGCATGTGAACCCAATTGATATAGTCCATCTGTTGGCAATTCATTACCACGCTTATGAATCAATCGACAATTCGAGGAGTTAGGATCTTCTTTATCAAGCCAGTAATATTCATCTAAGTAAGAAGCTCCTGGTATCCGCAATGATGGAACTGATCGGTACATGTCCCACATACATTCAAAGTGGTCTTCCATTTCTCTACCACCTCGAACTACAAAACCAGCATTAGGACGGTTAGTCCCATCTAGAGAGCCGCCCGCAACATCCAATTCCTCTAAAATATGAATTTTATCACCAGACATCTTAGCATCTCGAACCAAAAAGAATGCTGTTGAAAGGCCAGCTAATCCACTACCAATTATATACGCAGATTTTTTGTCTACACCAGCCGGCTTTTTAGTATCCGCAAAAGCTTCATAGTTTCCTTTTGAATAGTACATACAAGTGATCCTCTTTTCTATATTCGAATAGTATTAACACTTCTTATATTCAATTCTATGTAAAACGGTTACAATAGTCAATTAATTTAGCTGTTATATTTATAATTTATTACTTATCAAGTTCTTCCATAATATTTTCATATCAATAGGATCTGCTATTTCAATTTTTTGTCTTTTTTCTGAAAAAGGGTCATCAAATTCAAGATAAAAACAATTTAACGCTTGTCGCTTAAAATTATCTTTAATTCCATACAAAGGATCACCAAACAAGGGATGTCCTAAATATTGCATGTGCACCCTAATTTGATGAGTTCGTCCAGTCAAAAGCTGTAATTCTATTAAACTAGCACCTTTAACTTGATCTAAAACCCGATATTTTGTAACTGATCTTTGTCCGTTATTTACTATTCCGCGCTTAACTCCGGTATCTATTTTGCCAATTGGTGCATCAATAGTTCCTTGTCTTTGTGCTTCTTCAAAATTTCCATGCACAATTGCATGATATTTCTTAATAAACTCATTCTTTTCCATCTTACTAAAACGTGCATGCGCAACTGCGTTTTTTCCTACCAAAACTAATCCAGATGTATCTCGATCAAGTCTTGTGATCACATGTGGCTTAAGATCAGTTTGTTTTTGTTGTTGAAAATAGTGCAATAAACGATTTACTACTGCATCATTATCTTCATAGCGAGATGGAATTGACAATATTCCGGCATCTTTATTAATAACTAAATAGTCTTTTTGTTCAAAAACGATATTTAGCTTCTTAGATGAGGGCTTTAACCATTTATTTTCTTTTTCTTCTCCTAAAATAAAAATTACTTCATCCCCAGCATGTAGTAAGTAGCTAGTATACCGGCGGTGATGATTCACTAGAACCATCCCACTATGATGCTGGCTATTAGTCAAAGCGCGTTTAGAAAAACCATTTTTTAACAAAAAACGCCCCAGTTTCTGAGGTGTTTTATTTTCAAATTTTAATTTAAAATATTGCATTATTGTTTATCTTTAGGTTGGCCGATAAAGGCATCTTCTACACGATTCCAAAAATGAGTATGTTGATACTTATCGAAACGAATAACATGTTGAGAAATCCGGTACTCAATTTTTTTAATATGCTTGTGATTAAATTCATAACCATCAAATGTAACTACATAATGATCATCACTACCTGTTTCCGGCTTAATAGTGATCCATTCATCGGGTGCAATTACAATTGGAGATGAGAGTGTTCTAAACACACGATTATTAATTGAAGCTATTTCAGTCATTTGTAAAGCTTTTAAACGTGGATGAATAACAGCACCGCCTAATGACTTACTATAGGCAGTAGAACCTGTAGGTGTTGAAACACATAAGCCATCCCCCTTAAAACTTTCAAAAAACTGGTCTCGGATGTAAACATCAGCCTTTAAAGTCTTAGAAACTCGTTTAATAGTCGCCTCATTTAATGCAAGCAACTTTTTCTTTTCACCTGCTCCAGTAGTAATGATCAATTCCAACAGTGGATAGGAAGATGAAGATGGTTGTTTCTTAGTCAAATTATCTACCATTTTGTTAATTTCAAAATTACGCCAGTCAGTATAAAAACCTAGGTGTCCAGTATGAACACCAATAAATCTAATTTTATCAACTAGATTTTGGTATTTATGAAATCCTGAAATTAATGTTCCATCTCCTCCGACAGTAATTACTACGTCAGGATTTTCAGTATCTATTTCAATTTTTCTAGCCTCTAGTAATTTTTCTAACGCTTTAACTACTGCTAAGGTTTCAACTTTATTATTATAAACAAGTGCGACTTTCATTATTGCTCTTTTCCTTTAGATTTAGTAAAAATTCTCTGTGCTTCCTGCACTTCATCTTTAATTGATGACATTTCTTCATCTAACTTATAAGCAGCTTCAGCTGTTGTCTTAAGTCGCTTAGAAATATCTTCCGGATATTTTCCCTGATATTTATAATTTAATGTGTGTTCTACTGTTGCCCAGAAATTCATTGCCAAGGTACGAATTTGAATTTCAGCAATTATTTTCTTTGGTCCATCAGGTAAAAAAACTGAATATTCAATTACCATATGATAGGATCGATATCCTGATGGCTTAGCATTTTGAATATAGTCTCTTTCCTCAACTACCTGCATATCTTGCCGTTCATGAATCAGATCAACTACTCGATATATATCATCAACAAATTGACACATGATTCTAATACCGGCAATATCTTGCATATCATTCTCAATGACCTCAGGAGCAATAACACGCCGTGTCATTTTTTCTTTAATTGAATCAACTGTTTTAACACGTCCGACCACGAATTCAATCGGCGAATGCTCACCCTTGTTTAAAAAACTTTGTCTAAGTGATCGAAATTTAACTTTTAATTCAGAAACAGCCTGTTGGTAAGGCCATAAAAATAAATTCCAATCTTTCATGTATAAATCCTTTCCGTTTCAAACAAAATTATTCTACCATATAGAGGGATAACATTAACTAGTGAAAGGATAAAATTATGAGTAAAAATTTAGAAATTGAATCAAAAACCCTACTAGATAAAGAAACCTATGAGAAAATGCGTGCAGCTTTTACCGCAAAATCTGATTTTGTTCAAAAGAATTATTATTTTGATACACCAGACTTTGATTTAAAAAATAGTGATACTAGTCTGAGAATTAGAATTCTTGTTAATCATGCAGAACAAACTATTAAAGTTAAAGAAACTAATCTTAAGGAAAAGAAATATAGTGAACGAGTTGAAATTAATGATTTACTATCTGTAGCACAAGCGGAGCAAATGACTCAAAGTTCATATGAAGGTGACTTCTTTTTATTTGGGGGAGATGTTGGTGACTACCTCCAAAAGCATTATTCTAACGAAGCAATTCACTCTTTGAAATTAATTTCTTGGAGTCAAACTCGAAGAATACTAGCTAACGGTCCAGAAAACTGTGAATTGACTTTAGATTTAACAGAATTTCCAGATGGATACTATGACTTTGAATTAGAAATTGAAAATGATGATCCTGATACCATCAAAAAGGTACTTTCTGAATTAGAAAAACAATTTAATTTTACAGCTAATAAAGAAAATACTAATCAAAGTAAAGTACAACGTGCCTGGGAACATAAAAAATAAAACAAATTTTTTTTCATTTCATTCATTTTCTGATACAGTATTCATGAACTTGGATGGAGGAAATAACAAAATGTTTGAAATATTTTTCTTTGTTAATCCGATTGGGATTAACTGTTATCAAAATGAGCAGGAAATAATTGCTGCAGTCAGTGGTTACAATCAAAACATTTCTTACCACTTTATTCCCATGACTACAATGAACACAATTCGTAGCGATATCAAAGCTAGACATCTTTCTTTAAATAATGTCGAGGTTTTTAACACTTTTAGTCAAAGTGCTTATAACGCAACTAAAGATTATCACACTCTAAAATTGATTGTCGGTAATAAAAAGGCTAGACAATATATCATTAATTTGCAGCATGCGATCAATGATATGAATAAAACTTATTCTCCCGAGCTTGTTATTGAAATTCTCGATTCTTTAAATGTTTCAATTAAAAGCTTTAAGAAGAATCGTGAATCAAACTACATAAAGCTCTCAATGGATAAGGATTTAAAACTCGTTGATGACTTAAACGTCGTCACTACCCCTACAACCATTATTTTTAACTATGATGATGATCGGGGAGATTCTGGTATGATGATCGAAGGTTGCGCAAATCGTGAAGAAATTGAGTCTGCAATCGTTGGGGATAAACAGACTAGTAGTGATAATAGTTTACGCTTGTTGTAATTAAATTAGGCTAGATGATTTTTGAATCATCTAGCTTTTTTTGTAGATAAGTTATTATTGGGCTCTTTTCCTTTGGCTCCCTCAGCTCTAAAAATAGTTTCTCAGGTATATCTGCTACTGAAAAATGTAATTGGTATAACAAAGAAGCAATTTCTAACCCTAGTTTACTTTTCTGAGTAATTTGTTTCTGTAAATATATTTTTTGCTCTTGAATAGAAGAATACTTTATATTTCGTCGATTAGCCGGAGTAAAAGTAAATAAATTTGCAATTCCCTTCTCATCTAAAGAAAAATGTTTTATATCATAACTTATTTCCGAACTAAGTGCAGCCTTTAAAATATTATATTTTAATGTAATTACACAACTAAATGGATTAATTTCTAAATAATACCATTGCCATTTTGGGCTATACCTTAAAAATATTTCTTTTGAACGATTAAGTTTATTTTTTAAATAATGCCTTTGACCCACAATCCAAATATCTTTTATGGATAATTTTTCATATAAACTATGTCGATGCTTAAATTCTGTCTCACTTAACGGTGCACACTGCACTTCAAAAGCTAATTTATTTTCTACTAATACATCAGCTCTCAATTGTTGATCAAGCAAAGGAACCTCAACTTCTGCATTAACTCCATTTGCTTTTAGTGCAGTACATAAAAGTTGCTTAGATTGATAATGTTCTTCTTTCTCTCCTGTTCCCTTAACTTGATAGAAATGCTTAAAAAATGGTAGCTTTTCTTCTGATAGAATCAAAATCATTCGTTTTCTACAAGACGGACAAGTATAGTAATCTTGATTTAATTTCTTAAAACCTTTATTAACTTGTTCTGCTTCCTTGATGGCTAAGACTAATTTTTTATTTAAAATAGCTGCGTACATTTTATCGCCCAATATTATATACGCAAAAAAGAGAGATGATTTTTTTCATCTCTCTTTTTTAATCGAAATACTCTCTTATATTCCCTAATGCATCCTGGCCAATTAAGCACTTAGCATTTTTCTTTATTCTTTGGAATTGCTTTTCAGTCATTCCATTTCCATATTCATTAGCAATTACCCAAGTATCTTCGGGTTTCAATTCTACATAATTATCATCTAAATAGGCTAAATCTAGATAGTATTCATGATGATAGATATATAAACTGGAGGCTAATCCTTCAACCTTTAAAGCATCGGCTAAGGCTGCAACTAAATCAATACTATCCAGCTTAAAGACGCGACGATTATCACTGACTAATTTTTCACGATCATCATTAATTTCAGTTTTGCGTTGATCATCATCTCCAGCCCCTAATCCCTTTAAAAGATCTCGTAATTGATCATTCGGATTGTTACTACTATCATCATCACTATCAGGTACTTTTGAAATAAGTAATTCTAATCCAGAACTACTTGGCATAACCTGAAAAGTAACGGGATCTCCTTTAGCAAAAGTATGATCTGTGTCGACTTCACTTAAAATTTGATAGAAGAAATGTTGAATCTGACTTTTGTTTCCTAACAAGTCGAGCATTGTTATTCCGCGTTCTTTAAGTTCATCTGCGTCCATTGTTACACGAATGGTATTTTCACTTATTCTGTGTACTTCCACTTATTATCACCTCGAAGTCTCTATCTTTAATACATTGTAACCTATTTTCCTACTCATATAAAAACGCTAGCTTAAAAAAGCTAACGTTTTTACAATTTTTAATTAAAAATCAGCAGTCATTGCTCGGATCTCTTCAAGTTCTAAGCGACGAACTTTACGAGGAAGAAATCTTCTAATTTCATCTTCGTTGTAGCCTACCTGTAAACGTCTATCCTCCATAATGATTGGACGTCTTAATAGACTAGGATTCTTTTCAACAAGATCAATTAGTTGATCGATTGATAAATCATCTAAATTAATCTTTAAGTTTTGGAAAGTACGAGAACGAGTAGAAATAATGTCTTCTGTGCCGTTTTCAGTCATTCGTAAAACTTGCATGATTTCCTCTTTATTTAGCGGATTGGCGAAAATATTTCTTTCCTTGAATGAAATATCGTGTTCCTTCAACCATGCTTTTGCTTTACGACATGAAGTACAACTTGGTGATGTATATAAATTTAACACTTAACTCCACTCCTTTGCGTGTAGAAAAATAACTACTGTTTCACTTACATAATACATTGTATCACAAATACTTGTCTTTTATAAGTTGTAATCAAATTTCTTTTATCAGCTTACAAAGTATACTTTAGCAACAAATATTGAAGTTTGTGTGAAGTTCTAACAAAAAAAGAGTACTATTTTAGTACTCTTTTTTCTAATCAAGAATATTAAGCTTTTTCATAGTTTCTTCAACTAATTTCTTGTTTTCATCAGCAGTTTCTGAAACAAAACAAGCTTTATTTGCTAATTCTTTAATATCTTCAGTATTGATCTTCTTCATCAAACTTCTGATACGTAAGATTGAAGTTGCACTCATTGAGTATTCATCAAGTCCCATTGACAAAAGGATTGGGAACATAATGTCATCACCTGCAGCTTCACCACACATACCACACCAAATACCATTTTCATGAGCACCATCAATAGTATGCTTAATCAAACGTAAAACAGATGGGTTGTATGGTTGGTAAAGATAAGAAACGTTATCATTACCACGATCAGCAGCCATAGTATATTGGATTAAGTCGTTAGTTCCAATTGAGAAGAAATCAACTTCTTTAGCAAATTGATCAGCTAAGACAGCAGCAGCTGGAACTTCGATCATCATACCAACTTGTAAGTCGTCGCCGATCTTAACGCCTTCTTTAGCGAGTTTATCTTTTTCTTCAGCTAAGATTTGCTTTGCTTCACGTAATTCTGCTAAAGTACCAATCATTGGGAACATAATTCCTAATGGACCATATGCAGATGCACGAAGTAAGGCTCTTAATTGAGTTCTAAAGATATCCTTGTATTGCATTGAAAGACGGATAGCACGAACACCTAAGAATGGGTTCATTTCTTCTGGAAGATCCCAGTAATCTAAGTGCTTGTCTCCACCAATATCACAAGTTCTAATGATAGTTTGCTTACCATCCATGTCTTCGATAACTTTCTTGTAAGCATCAAATTGAGCTTCTTCGGATGGGAAGTCTTTTGAATCCATGTATAAGAATTCAGTTCTGTACAAACCAATTGCTTCAGCACCGTTTTCTTTTACACCCTTCATATCATTAGGAGTACCGATGTTAGCAGCGATAATAAATTTCTTACCATTTGCAGTTACAGATGGTTCATTCTTTAGCTTCTTCCATTCTTCCTTTTGCTTAGCGAAGGCTTCACCTTTCTTAGTGTATTCTTCGATTTGAGCATCAGTTGGATTAATGATAGCATCGCCGTCTAAACCATCGGCAATAAGCATATCGCCATCTTTAACATCTTTAGTAATAGTTTCAGTACCAACAACAGCTGGAATTTCCAATGAACGAGCCATGATTGCTGAGTGAGCAGTTCTACCACCAACATCAGTTACAAATCCCTTAACGTACTTCTTGTTAAGTTGAGCTGTATCACTTGGTGTTAAATCGTAGGCTACTACTACAACTTCATGATCAATAGCTGCAGGATCTGGCAATTTCTTACCAAGAAGATGTGCCATAAGACGCTTTGAAACATCGCGTACGTCAGCTGCACGTTCTTGCATATATGCATTGTCAGTCATACCTTCAAAAATAGTAATGAATTTTTGAGCAGTTTCATCTAATGCAGCTTCAGCATTAATTTTTTGATCTTTGATTTCTGTTTCAATAGCCCCAGTAAATTCTGGGTCGCTTAAGAATAGAAGGTGAGCATCAAAAACTTGTGCTTCTTCTGGTCCTAAACTTTCCTTAGCTTTATCACGAACTTTTTCAAGTTCTTTAGTTGATTCTTCAACAACTTTTTTAAAGCGAACTACTTCAGCATCAACATCGCTAACTGAGGTTTTAGAAAACGAAAGGTCAGGTTCTACCAAAAGGTAGGCTGGTGCAACTGCAATACCATCACTGGCTGCAATTCCCTTTAAAGTTTTCGACATTATTCAGCTAAACCTTCCTTTTTCATAGTGTCAGCAATAGCTTCAATTGCTTCTTTAGCATCGTCACCATCAGCAGTAATAGTTACATCTGCACCTTGGCCAACACCTAAAGACATAACACCCATGATTGACTTCAAGTTTACTGATTTACCATTGTATTCCAAGTTAATATCTGAGTTAAACTTAGAAGCAGCTTGTACCAACAAAGTAGCTGGACGAGCATGAATACCAGTTTCAGCAATAATATGAAATTCGCGTTTTTCCATTTTAAATTATCTCCTTTAAAATCAAAAATAATCGGGAGTTTTATACCCACTCGTCTATTAGGTTATCATGTTTTTTAAATGAAAACAACACAAATGTAAATGTTTACATTATAAAGTACTTAATTTTCATTGTCAGATAAGGTATAAATTATATCTCCACCTCTTTGGGCAATCCCAGTTATACTCTGTCTTTTACCATAGCTTCTAAGAGCTAATTGAAATTGAAAAGCATCTTTGGGACTAACTCTATATTCTTTTAATTCACCACTTATAATTTTATCTAATATTTCTTTATAATCCATTTCTTATGCTTATCTCCTTGAAGTTTCCACGTCTTTATAAAAAAATTTTGTTCTTTATCCTATTATATCAATTTTCTATAAAAATCTGGGCTTACCACTTGCAATTAGTAAGTATCCGTACTATGATATTAGCAAGTTAGCACTCATATATCAAGAGTGCTAAAATAGGAATATAGCCTGAATATTATAAGAAAGGCGGAAATATTAATGTTATGCGATAACTGTCACGAACGTCCTGCCTCTATTCATCTTTATACAAATGTAAATGGGCAAGATCGTGAAATCTCATTATGTCAACAATGTTATCAAGAATTGAAAAATCAACAAGGACAAAATAATAGTATGAATAATAACAATGCATTTTTTGGCGATTTTGATGATTTATTCAACGCCTTAAATAATAACAACAATGAACAAAATAATCCTCAAGGACGTGACCCACGCATGCAAATGGGTGGTGGCCGCAGAGGTGGAAACAATGGTGGTCAAAAATCCCTACTCGACCAGTATGGTACAGATTTAACCGACTTAGCAAAAAAAGGTAAGATTGATCCAGTTATTGGTCGTGATAAAGAAATTGCTCGCATTATTGAAATTTTAAACAGACGGACTAAAAATAATCCTGTTCTTATCGGAGAAGCCGGTGTTGGTAAAACTGCTGTTGTTGAAGGCTTAGCACAACAAATTGTCGACGGTTCAGTTCCAGCTAAGCTTCAAGATAAAAGAATCATTTCTTTAAATATGGTATCAATGGTTCAAGGAACTGGAATTCGCGGTCAATTTGAGCAAAGAATGCAGCAACTAATCAAAGAATTAGAACAAAATGATAATATCATCCTATTTATTGATGAAATTCATGAATTAGTTGGTGCTGGCAACGCTGAAGGTGGTATGGATGCTGGTAACATTATTAAGCCAGCCTTAGCTCGTGGAGATTTCCAACTAATTGGTGCTACTACTATTAAGGAATATCGAAACATCGAAAAGGATTCTGCCCTTGCTCGTCGATTCCAACCAGTGGAGGTTAAAGAACCTACAACTGAAGAAACAATTAAGATTTTGCAAGGCATTCGTAAGCGTTACGAAGATTACCACCATGTTCACTATACTGACGAATCTATACAAGCTGCAGTAGATCTTTCTTCACGCTACATTCAAGATCGTTTCTTACCTGATAAAGCTATCGATCTTTTAGATGAAGCTGGTTCAAGAATGAATCTCACTATTCCTTATGTTGATAGTGAAAAAATCAAAGAAAGACTAGATGCTGCTGAAAGCTTAAAGCAAGATGCTTTAAAAAATGAGGATTACGAAAAAGCTGCCTACTATCGTGATCAGATTGAAAAGTATGAAAAATTAAAAGATCAAAAAGTAGATCCTGATCAAACACCTAAAATCACTGAAAAGATCATGAATAAGATCGTTGAGGAAAAAACTAATATTCCAGTTGGTGACTTACAAAAACAAGAAGAAACTCAATTAAAGAATTTAGCTACTGACCTTAAAGATAATGTAATTGGTCAAAACAAAGCCGTTGAAACTGTTGCTCGGGCAATAAGACGAAATCGAGTTGGATTTAACAAATCTGGTCGTCCAATCGGCTCATTCTTATTTGTAGGACCTACTGGTGTAGGTAAAACGGAATTAGCTAAACAATTAGCCAAGCAAATTTTTGGTACAGAAGATGCAATGATTCGATTTGATATGAGCGAATATATGGAACAATACTCTGTATCTAAGCTAATCGGATCTGCACCAGGTTATGTAGGTTATGAAGAAGCTGGTCAATTAACAGAAAGGGTACGCCATAATCCATATAGCTTAATTTTATTTGATGAAATTGAAAAAGCTCATCCTGATGTACTCCACCTATTCTTGCAAATTCTCGATGATGGCCGCTTAACTGATTCGCAAGGTCGCACAGTTTCCTTTAAAGATACCATCATCATTATGACTTCTAATGCTGGTCAAGGAATCAAAGAAGCTAGCGTAGGTTTTGCAGCTGAAAACAGTCATCAAGAACAATTTAAGAATAGCTTAAGTCAATACTTTAAACCTGAATTCTTAAATAGACTTGATGATATAGTTGAATTTAATGCACTTGATAAGAAAGACTTAATCAAGATTGTTGATTTAATGCTTGCAAATACCAATGATATGGTAAAAGATCAAGGTCTACATATTGATGTTACACCTGAAGCAAAAGAACTTCTTGTCGAAAAAGGTTATGATCCTTCTATGGGCGCTCGTCCACTTCGTCGTACAATCCAAGAAGAAATTGAAGATAAGGTAGCTGATTATAAACTTGATAATCCAGCTGCTAAAGACCTAAAGGCCAATGTAGTTGACGGTAAAATAGTAATTAGTGAAAATTAATTATTTAAGAGTAAATAAGAGTCACAGGTTCCGTGACTCTTATTTTTATTTTTATAAATTCTGCAAAAAGGTTATACTTAAATTGGGATTTTAAAGACACATTATATATCGAGGTTATAAATATGATGCATTTAATTGATGTTACAAATAGCTACCGTGATTTAGTCCAAAGACAATTAGCAGCTACTAATAGTCAATTCGTAAAAGTTTACTCTTTAGGTAATACCACAGTAGTATACAGCGAAACAGCTGATAAAATTGAAATCGTTATGGAAAATCATAAACGTCCTATTAGACAAGATGAAGTAGAATTTGTTATTAAGCGTCTAATTCATGAAGATCGAATTTATGATATAACAGTTGATAAAAGTAGAAAAATTATTTCTATCACTTGTGATCGTTAAAATCGCAAAAAAAGCCGTGGAGTTGCTCCACGGCTTTTTTCTATCTTATAATCTTGAAGTCAATTCAACATCAGGATACTTATCTTTAAACCATCTCTCAGCAAATGCATTTTCAAATAAGAACAATGGCTCGCCATCCCGATCTTTAACCAATAAGTTACGGGATGATGACATTTTAGGATCTAATTGATCCGGGTTAATCCAACGAGCCACACGGTTTCCTAACGTATGGAGCTCAACTTCTGAATTGTATTCATTTTTCATTCTGAAAGAGAATACTTCAAATTGTAATTGACCAACTGCCCCTAAAATATAATCATCAGTTGAATAGCCACGATAAAGTTGAATCGCACCTTCTTGAACTAATTGATTCATCCCTTTATGGAATGATTTCTGCTTCATAACATTTTTAGCAGTTACTCGCATAAAAATTTCAGGCGTAAATTGTGGTAGCTCTGGATAGACAATTTTCTTCTTCCCAGCATAGATTGAATCACCAATCTGGAAATTACCAGTATCATACAAACCAACTATATCTCCAGCTACTGCATCAGAAACTTGTACACGTTCACTAGACATAAACTCAGTTGCATTGTTCAATCTAACAGGCTTACCAGTTCGAGCTAAAGTTACATCAATTCCCTTTTTGAATTCGCCACTTCCAATTCTTACAAAAGCAATTCGATCACGGTGGTTAGGATTCATGTTTGCCTGAATTTTAAAAACAAAACCAGAGAATTCTGGATCATCTGCAGCTAACTTTTCATCTTCATTAACCACATGTTCTTGAGGAGCAGGTGCTAAATTAACAAAACTATCCAAGAAAGTTTCTACCCCAAAGTTAGTTAAAGCCGATCCAAAGAAGACTGGTGTTTGATCTCCTCTTAAAATCTTATCTTTATCAAAAGTATTTCCAGCTTCTTTCAACAAGTCAATATCATCTAAAGTCGATTGGTATAAACTATCCTGTGCTAAAGCTTCATCTTCAGATAATTTGCCATTTTCATCTAATGGTAAATAGCGATCATCTTCATCTTTTCGATAGAGTTCAACACGATTGTTTGCAATGTCGTATAAGCCTTTTAATTGCTTTCCCATACCAATTGGCCAGTTCATTGCTACACCTTCAATGCCTAGCAAATCTTCTAATTCAGCAATTAAGTCTAGTGGTTCACGTCCATCCCGATCTAATTTGTTCATGAAAGTAAAGATCGGAATACCTCTCTTCTTTACAACTTTAAACAGCTTTTTAGTTTGAGGTTCGATACCTTTAGCAGAATCAATAACCATTACTGCAGCATCAACAGCCATTAAGGTCCGATAGGTATCTTCAGAGAAATCTTGGTGTCCAGGAGTATCTAGAATATTAATTCTCTTTCCTTGGTATTCAAATTGCATCACTGAACTAGTAACTGAAATACCACGCTTTTTTTCAATTGCCATCCAGTCACTAGTTGCATAGTGACCACTTTTACGTGCTTTAACTGTACCTGCGCTTCGAATTACTCCACCAAAAAGGAGCATTTGTTCAGTAATTGTAGTCTTACCCGCATCCGGGTGAGAAATAATCGCAAATGTGCGTCTTTTTTTCACTTCATCCGTTAACTTTGTCATTAATCTTTAGCTTCTTCCTTTTCTTGTTTTTCTGGAATTGTGAGCAGCAGTGTTAATAAACGAGAACCTTTCATTCGTCTCGTGGTTAAAACCATCCCATTATCAAGTTTAACGCTCAACTTCTCTCCCTTAGCGGGAATTAGACCTAATTTAGTAATTACATATCCAGCAACAGTATCCACATTTTCCATTGCCAAATCAGTTCCAAATTCTTCATTGAAGCCAGCTAAAGGCATTTTTCCATAAATAACATACTCTCTTGGACCAATTTTTGAAAATAATACCTCAGCCTTATCAACTTCATCGTCAATATCGCCGACAATTTCTTCAATTAAATCTTCAATTGTTGCGAGTCCAACAACGCCGCCGTACTCATCAGTCAAAATAGCAAGCTGTCTTTGGGTCTCCTGCATCTCGACTAACAATTCTCCTAATTCAATAGTTTCAGGTGCAAATAAAGGCTTAAACATAACCTGATCGTAGTCTAGCTTATCAAAACCAACTTTATGAGCTTTTCGTAAAACAGTTCTAATATGAATGACGCCTACAATCTTATCTTTATCCCCATCATAAACAGGCACTCTTGAATAAGGCTCTTTTAAGATCTTATCTAAGTTTTCTTGAAAACTATCATTAATATCGACCATGAAAGCATCAGTTCGAGGCACCATTACTTCTCGTGCCATCTTTTCCTCAAATTCAAGAATACCTTCCATCATTGAATATTCACGATCGCTGATTTCTTTTTGCTCATGTAATTTATTTAAAATTTTATTTAGCTTACGTTGGCCATCAATATCTTCATCGCCACGAAATTTAGCTCTTAATTTGCTAAATATATCCCTCGCACCGGGATCACTACTCATCTTTAAATTCTCTCCTTCTATTGATGTGTTAAGGCTCATTTTAATCACAATTATCGGTAATTATATCACATGCAAATATATGATAAAATAAGGAACAAGAAATGGGGTCCTATAGATGAAAAAACAAAACATCTACTTAGTATTTACTTTTTTACTATTAATTCCGTATCTTTGCAGTTTAACCCTAGTTGGTATCTGTTATAATGCCTTAGTTAGACATTCTAGTGACATTTTTAGAAGTTTTATCGGTGCCTTAGTTGGTACAATTATTATGTTTGCAATTAAGGCCACTATTCAACGTCCACTTGATTTAGTCTCTGATGAAGTACCAAATAACTTGTTTAAACAGATTTTACGTTTTTATAGTATTCGTAGACGTAAATTTCTACTTATTTGTAATTGTTTAGTTGACTTTGCCCTCTGCTGGCTTGCCATGGACTTAGTAAGAAAATTCTTCTCACTATCTTTTATTATTGGCAATTCCGTTGGGATAGTCTTATTGATCATGCTAATTTCAACATGTATTGGCGCTTATATTGAATATGATAATCTTTCTATTGACCCTAAACAGAAGTAATTATTTTGAACTTTCTTCAGAACTGGCATCTAGATATAAAATCTGGGCTAGTTCTTTTGTTTCTAAGTTTAATTTAGCTAAAACATATGGTTTTTCACTATCGCCTAAATTTTCGTACATAGTAATGCCATCTTTTGACAATTTATCTAAAAAAGTAGGAATAACAAAATTTAAAGGCTGGCTAAAGAAAGCTAAATTACTATCTGGTGTATCAATTCCTGCAATTTCTGAAGCAGGTAATTCAAATTTATTTAATCCTGCAACAGGCATTTGTTTGTCATCAGCCAAGATTCCATACCAAAACATAAAGTTTTCTGGTCCAAATACCACCAAGCTTGCTCGTTCATTTTCATACCCATTGTCTTTGATAAACTTTTGGAATACAGGATCATTTTCCATCTCTTGAATAGCAGTTGTATATGTCTTATTTTCGTCAATTTGATTTGGCATAAAAACCTTACCGATAAAGTTATGTGCCGAGTATTTTTCTTTCTTCATTTTTTCTCCCCTTAAAAAAGCTTCGATCTAAGTCAGGACGTAATTGGTTATAGCGTTCATACCAAATTTGTACAAACTTTTTAGCAAACGGTCCCTTCTTTTGATCAATCCAATCTAATAATTCAAAACTAGTACTACGCAAAATACTATCAATCTCTTCGCTATAATGCCAGCGTTTTTTGTTCATTGCATACTCATCGGCGTCTAGAAGTCTTTTTTCTCCATCTGGAAAAACTTTAATATCTAGATCATAGTCGATATATTTTAATGCTTCTCGATCTAAAATAAATGGACTAGCTAAATTTGCGTAGTATGCAACACCATCTGGCCTAAGCATTGCTATCACATTAAACCAAAGTTTACGATGAAAATAAACAATTGCTGGTTCACGACTAATCCATTTTCTACCGTCTTCTTCGGTAATTAAAGTCCGATCATTAACGCCAATAATAATATTTTGTTCTGTTTTAACTACCATAGTGTCACGCCAATTTCGGTGTAGCGTACCATTATGTTTATAACTTTGTATTGCGATATAATCGCCTTCACGAGGCATCTCCATGATATTCGCCTCCTAACTAAATATTATACCAGCAAATTAATATTCATCTATTTCTTCTAAATTTACTACTTCACCACTTAAAAAAATATCAATCTCTCCACTGGAAAAGCCATGTTGAAATAAGTATCTTTTAACTTTCTGTCGTCTCTTAAAGTCATCATCTCTTCGATAACGACGCCAAGCTTTAATTCCTTGTTTTTTCAAAGCCTCTAGTTGATCATCTTCTGTACTTTCTAAGTCTAACTGATCAACTACAAGTTCTCCTAGCTCTTGGTTAAAACCATGTGTTTGTAGTTTTTTTAGCGCTTTTTGCTTAATTTCTTTATACGACATTTTTCCTACTTGATGACCAATTGAATGTATTAAGCGCATACCAGCTCCTATCCATTCTTCATCATCTACTTCATAAAGAGAATCCTGAATAATATCGTTAGCTACACCTTTTTGTTTTAATTTACTACTAATTGATTTTGGGCCATCTTTTCCTACTCTAAGGTTATTCTGGATAAATAAGCGTGCAAAATTATTATCATCAAGATAATTTAATTCTATTAAGTTTTCTATAGCACTTTGACTAGCTTCTGGACTAATCCCCTGCTTATTTAAATAAGTTAAAACTTCATATACACTACGCGGCTGATAGCTTAAATAAGACATAGCTAGCTGGAGCGCATGACTATCTGCTTCAGCTTTTTTTATTTTTTCAATATCTTCAAGTCTTAGTTCAGTTCCTTTTAACAGTCTTTTTTCAGCTAATGTTCTTTCACTGACACTGAAGGCATATTCATTATCAATAAAAATATTATAGCGTCCCTGCCGCTTTTGCGTACTAATCTTAGTAATAATTGGCATTATCACACCTTCTTAATTTTTTTATTTCTTCTATATTATAATAAATTAAATACTTGTATCACTTGAAAATAACGCTTATGCTTATTGTGACACTTTTTTCATGAATCAATCGAAATGAGGGCCTTATTTTGACAAAATTTACTAAAAACAAACAAGAAAAAAATATTATCATCACTATTAAACGCTTGGGTATTAATGGCGAAGGTATTGGATACTATAAAAAGAAAATTATTTTTATTCCTGGTGCGCTTCCAAATGAGATAGTTGTTGCTAAGATAGTTGATCGTCATCCACACTATCTGGAAGGTGAATTAGTAAGAATTAAAGAAAAATCTCCTGACAGAGTTACCTTTCCTAAAGGAGTTGATCCTGCAGTTGGTGGGCTAGAACTCGCACACCTTTCTTATCCAAAACAACTTGAATTTAAACAGCACCTAATTCTAGAATCGCTTAGAAAATATCATCCAAGAGACTATATTAAATATAAAGTCAAAAAGACAATTCCTGCACCAAACGCTTGGAATTATCGAAATAAAGCTCAATATCAAATTGAATTTAATAAGGGGAAGAGTAAACTTGGTCTCTATGCTCCTAATTCCCGTCGTCTTATTGACCTGCCTGATATGCCTACTCAAACAAAAGAGACTCAAAAAGTAGAACGTGAAATTAAGAAACTAGTCGATAAACTTCACATCCGAATTGCCGACTTTAGACGTCATACCGATGGAATTAAAACCATTGCTGTTCGTCAAAGCAATGCTACTGGTGAAATTCAGGTAACTTTAATTACAATTGGTAAAAAAATTAAAGATCTCAAGTTATTTGCTAGTCACATTATGAAACTTCCGAATGTAGTTTCCGTTTTCCAAAATGAAACTCAATGGCAAAATCCTCAAGTTTGGGGCAATAAAACTATTAAATTATTCGGAAAGTCACATATTACAGAAGAAATACTAGGTAAAAAATTTAAGCTTTCACCACGCGCATTTTTCCAGCTTAATCCTGAACAAACTACTACTCTTTACTCAGAAGCCCTTAAATATCTTGACTTAACTCCTGATCAAACTTTGATCGATGCTTATGCGGGCGTTGGTACTTTAGGAATCTTAGCTAGCGATCAAGTAAGACAGGTTATTGGAATTGAATCCATTCCTGAAGCCGTAATAGATGCTCAAGAAAACTGCCGCTTAAATCATGTAAGAAATGCGGAATATATTCAAGGAAATGTAGAAAAATTACTTCCAGAACTAAAAAATCAAGGTGTTCCAATTAATGCATTAATTGTCGACCCACCACGTACGGGATTAAGCAAAAAGTTAATTAAAACTCTACTTGAAGTAAAACCTGAAACCTTTATTTATGTTTCTTGTAACCCAGCTACTCTTGCAAAAGATTTAGTTCTTCTAAGTGAAGCTTATGATGTTAGGGTAATTCAACCGGTTGATATGATGCCACAAACACCACGTTGGGAAGGCGTTACCAAACTAGTTTTAAGAAAAAATAAGTAATTATATTAATTTAAGCAGTCGATGTGACTGCTTTTTTTTGTGCTTATAAAAAAGGTTGTAGACTGCCTGGTCTACAACCTTTTTTCAAGTGGATGAGGTAAATACTATCTAGCGCCATAACGTCAGTATCCGGGTTTGATATTATGACTTGATCAACATCACTTGTTTGCATCTGTATTGAATAACGACTATTTGATCTTACTAAGAGAATCTTGTCTTTAAAACACTACAATCTGGAGATAAAAACTATTTACAATATCATTCTACCTCTCCACACATCTTATTATAGCAACTATGTAAGCGAATACAAGTTATTTAACTTGATATTGGCGGATATCATTACGAACACCAGCAAAATAATATCTACCAGTTTCTTCATCACTGATAAGCTCAACATTATTTTCTGGATCTTCCAAACCTGCAGAAAAGATTTCCTCATATTCGGCAACACTAAGCTTGCTTCGATTATCTAATAAAGCTTTATCTCCAACCTTATCAAGTTGTTTTTCATAGCCCTCAACTACATTTGCGGAATAAAATTCAGCCATTGCACCTGAACCATAAGAAAATAGACCGACTAAGTCTCCAGCTTTTAACCTACCATTTTCAAGTAAACTAAGTAGACTCAAGTATAACGATCCAGTGTAAATATTACCTACATTTGCATTCAATTCTTTAGCTGCAGTAAAGCTGTCCATTAAACGGGCATTTGTTTCTTCATCCGTTCCCTCAACAGCTAATCTATTTGCCTTTAATCCCATCTTAGTAAAAGGTAAGTGGTAGACAATAGCAGCAAAATCTTTTGTTTCAAGATTCTTTTGTTCTTTGTAAGCAGAAAAAGTATGTTTGAAAAAGTCTAAGTAAACTTGAGTAGAATACTTTCCATCTACCTTGGCTGTTTTAGAATAGTTAGGCCGCCAGAAATCATTGATATCCTCACTATAAGCACTATGGCCTTCATTTAATTCTAAAAGTCTTGGATTACTAGAAATTAATAAACTAACACTGCCAGCTCCTTGAGTAACTTCACCAGCAGTATTAACCCCATAGCGAGCAATATCACTGCCGATAACAATAGCAGTTTGATCAGGATGAAGTCGTACAAAATCTTGGGCAATCATTAAGCCAGCAGTTAAGCCAAAACATGCTTCCTTAACTTCAAAAGCTCTCACAGTAGGATCTAACCCTAATGCCGATTTTACAAATAAAGAACCAGATTTAGATTGATCCACACTACTTTCAGTACCAAAAATCAAAAGTCCTACTTTTGATTTATCAATCTTATCGATATAGCGTAGAGTTGCATTAATTCCCATTGAAACTGCATCTTGAGTTGGATCTGCAACGCTCATTTTTTTCTGTCCAATTCCAATTAAAAATTTATTTGGATCTTGATTCCTAGCATGGGCTAAATCCACCATATCAACATACTTATTTGGAGTAAAATATCCAATTTGATCAATTCCAACCTTCATCTTATTTTTGATCCTTTCTTATTTCGTTTAAAAATTCAAAAGCTGCTTCTTGAGTATATTCTTTACTTTCCTGCAATTTTTTTAAAACTATTGCTTTTTCACCTTTACTAGCTTTTAAGGTTGCTACTAAATTTCTCGCCTGCAATTTCATATGCCCAGCTTGAATTCCCTTAGTAGAAATTGCTAAAAGAGCTGAAAAGTTATTTGCTAAGCCTGTGGTCGCAATAGCTTCTGCTAGTTGCTTGGCAGATATATTACCTAATAAACTAAAGCTTTGCTGAATGTCTCGACGAGCCTTAATTGAGCCACCTACTACACCTATTGCTAAGGGAACTGTTACAGTCCCCACTAATCTATCTTCTTCAATTTTCCACTTACTCAAAGATGTATAGGCACCATTTTTATTAGCCCAAACAGCAGTTGCTGCTTCAACTCCGCGATAATCATTACCAGTTGCAACTAATACACTATCAATACCATTCATAATTCCTTTATTATTAGTCACTGCCCGGTAAATATCAGCTTGCCCTATTTTACTTAATAAAGCTATCTTTTTAGCAACTTTTAATCCTCCTACACTGTCTATTGAAAGACTTACTTTAGCACTAGTCAATTGCGTAGGATAATTAGACAAAATTGCATACAGAGTTTGTTCAATATCTTGCTGCTTCTCTAATTCATTTCCTAAAAATTCTAAAATAGCATTTGTCTTATTAGCTCCCATAGCTTCTGCTGGGTCAACCAAAACTCTAAGAAAAACTAAATTTTCTTTTTGAGAAGCTTCAATTTTACGAACTCCTCCACCATGCTTGACTAAGCTAACGAATTTTTTATTAGCTAATCTAATTAATTGAGAAAATTCAGTAGTAAACTTAGTTAAATCAAAATTATCGGTTACCTCTAAAACAATTTGACCATATATTCCATTTCGTTTACTATCAGCTACTGCTCCACCATTTTGATTAAAAATTTTAGCTGCATGGTTTGCAGCTGCAACAACGGATGGTTCTTCTACGGCCATTGGTACTTGATAATCTTTCCCGTTAACTATTAACTTGGGAAGCACACCAAGAGGAAGACGGACTTGACCAATTACATTTTCACTAAGTTTATCTAGTCTTTCCAAAGTTTCAGAATCAATCTCACTTAGTTTAATTCCTTTTTCGGTTAAGAATGCTCTTCTTTCCTCTGGCAGCCATTGATAAAATTTCTTTTTAGATGATTCTTCTAATTTCATATGCAATTCCTTGGCCACCGCCGATACATAGAGATACAATTGCTCTTCGACCATTAATTTTGCGCAAACCATTTACTGCACTCATTACCAAGCGCGTACCGGTTGCACCAAGCGGATGTCCTAAACTAATTGCTCCTCCAGCGATATTTAATTTTTCTTTTGGAATATTTAGATCACGGGCTACAGCATATGCTTGAGCTGCAAAGGCTTCATTAATTTCAATAAGATCGTAATCTTCAATTGTGCTATTAGTTTTTGTAAGTAATTCTTTAATGGCAAAGTATGGCGCATAGCCCATATAGGCAGGATAGCAGCCAATTTCTGCATAGGCACCTAGGTATGCTAATGGGGTTAAATTTAACTCATCTAATTTTTGTTGATTAGATAATAACAACATACTTGCACCATCAGTTAGCGGAGAAGAATTACCAGCCGTAACTCGTCCATTTTCTTTAAATACAGGTTTTAATTGACCTAATGCTTCTAAACTAGAATCTGGTCGAATGGTTTCATCATGATCAAGAACATTACCATCGAGTTCAATTGGTGCATACTCTTCCTCAAACCAGTTGTTCTCTTGAGCTGCATAAGCCTTGGCGTGGGAATCAAGCGCAAATTCATCCATATCTTGACGCGTAATATGGTATTTATCAGCTACATTCTCAGCTGTAATTCCCATTGGCTTTCTCGAATAAGCATCCCCAATTCCATCTATCATTAAACTATCTTGATATGCTGGATTTTCATCATGTTTTTTACTTTTATCAAGTAAAAGTGGTGCATTTGTCATACTTTCTGCCCCACCTACAATTGCAATTTGAGAATCTCCTAGGAGCAATTGACCTTGAGCAAACCGTAATGCCTTTAAACTTGAACCACAAACATCGTCTACGCTAGTACCCACTACAGATTCAGGTAAACCTGATTTTAAAGCTATTTGTCGAGCGACATTTTGACCTAGCCCAGCACTTAATACATTTCCCACCAAAATGCTATCTATTTTATCTTGTGGAACAATATTCTTTTTCAATAATCCCTTAAGTGCTAACACTCCTAGGTCAACAGCACTTTTATCTTTATAAAATCCACGATACTTACCAAAAGGAATTCGATTCATTCCTACTATATAAACATCCTGTAACACTCTTCCACCTCTTAATAAAATGATTCTATTAACATGATAGCTCACGACCTTCATCAAATGTATAAAGTATAATTTTTTTAATCAATTCTAAAAAAAGATTGCTAAACAATCTTAGCAATCTTTTACATATACTTATTCAAAAACTTATTTACTTTTTTCTGATATTGAATCGGGTGAGTCGCAAATGATTTAGCGTGTTTAGCTCCGGGAACAACCCAAAGTTCTTTTGGACCATTTGCTGCCTTATAGTTTTGATAGACCATCTGTGTTGGTACAAAAGTATCTTTAGCACCATGAATAAACAATATTGGTCTTTTATTTTTAGCAACTTGTTTTACGCTACTAGCATCTTTTAAAAAGTAACCTGCTCTAATTCTAGTTATTCCACTTAAAACTTCAACTAAAGGAAAACGGGGAAAAGCCGGAAAATGATATAAGTCTTCTGCTTCATGTTCTATCTCATCCTTAACATTAGTGTAGCCACAATCCTCAATATAAGCTTTTACTTGTTTAGGCATTTTTAGTCCACTTGACATCATTGTTGTAGCACCACCCATACTTACACCAAAGATAGCAATCTGACACTTATTTCCATTCCTTTTAATAACTTTTTCAGCCCATTTTTTAACATCTACTTTTTCACGCCAACCATACCCAATATAGTTTCCTTCACTTTGTCCATGACCACGTGCATCCGGTAATAGAACATTGTAGCCTAGTTTGTGAAACATAGCAGCATAAGCTCCCATTGTATCTTTATTATTCATAAAACCGTGCAGGACAATAACTGTCTTTTTAGAATTATTTACTGGAATATAATTTGCATCTAACCTTAAATTATCATCTGCTGATTTCATAATCCACTTTTGTTTATGCACATTTTGATACCACTTTTTTTCCTTGTATAGTGGGTCAGTTTTAACTAGCTTAGTATCATTGTTAATAAAAGTTTTATGTCCTGGAACAACAGCAACCTGATAGAAATATAGGCCTGCAGCTAAAAAAATACCACAAACTGCTAAAATAGAGATAATAGCTATTTTTATTTTTTTACTCTTCAGCTTCATTAGAAGACCTCGGTTCTAAAATATAATCTATATTATCTATAAAAAATATAGAAATCAAGAGAGGATAAAGATCTATGTATTTAGATGATTTCTTAATTTTAATTTCTGATCTCCATCCTAATTTTCAATTTTTTTATCAAAATAAAAAAAATGGCGTAATTGATCCAATCAGTAAAGTCCAAATTGACGGAGATCGATGCCTTTTATATACAGGAGAAAATGCTAAAACAATTGCTCAAATTAACCATTTACTGGGCAAATTAAAGTCTAACCATCTTCCTATCTATGTATGTACGAAGAATACAAACGAAAAAAGTAAAATTTTTGGTATCAAAATAAACTTAGTAAAGGGACAGGTTTATATTTTATAAGATAGCAAAAAAAGATGCAGAAAAAATCTACATCTTTTTTGCTCATCCCTAATTTTTATCTAAATATTCATTTAAAACTCTCAAAACTCCATTATCATTATTGCTAGGAGCCAAATACTTTGCATGTTCTTTTGCAATAGCCATCCCATTTTCCATTGCATAGCTATATTTTGCAAAATCTAGCATTGGAATATCATTACCACTATCACCGAAAGCAATTAAATCTTCACCTGTCAACTCAAAATAAGCCAGTAACTTTTTCAATCCAGTTGCCTTATTAATCTCATGTTTAACAGCATCAATAGCTACTGGATTTGAAGCAAAAGTAGTCACAATATTCCCATATTGCTCATTAAATTTTTTCTCAATCTCTCCAGCTATTTTACTATCATGATGAAAAGTCAATTCAATAAAGGTATCATCAGGTAACTCTTGCCAATCACTGATCTCTACACTTTCTTTAGCGAAGTACTGCAAAAATTCCTTATCTTTTGCTGGTGCTTCAGTTCCAATATATGCTGTCTCCCTGCCATAGGCCATTGTCGCCATACTTCCATAGGTATGATGGACAAAATTAATTAAATCAATGGTCTGCTTTTTAGTTAATCCTTCAACAGCCACTTCTTTTCCTTCAACAATTAGTCGAGAACCATTAGCAGTCACGAAATCTACGCGATCAATAAATTCAGAAAAGTCATTTTTTAAACGGGCAAATGGACGACCACTAGCTACAATAAATTGAATATTACGTTTTTCTAATTTATTTAAAACTTGAGCAAACAAATCATGGTCATAGTTTCTTTGGTCGTTTAAAAATGTTCCATCCATATCAACCGCAACAGCTTTAAAGGGAATAGTCATATTCTTCTCCTTACTAACGGTGATTTAAGGCACCATTTAATTTCTTACGATATATAAAGTAAATAATTAAAATAATTGGCACAATAACCAATAAAACTGGGTAAAAGTAATCTGGAGCCAGATTTTGAGCAGTCACACCACCGATCATTGGACCAGCTGCCATTCCTATATCAAGGCCCAAATAAAAAGTCGAACTAGCTAACCCTTGTTCTTCAATTGGAGCTAACATCAAAGCGGTAGACTGATTAACAGAGTAAATAACCCCATATCCAATCGAAAGCATAATTGCAGCTAATCCCATTAACCAGTTATTGACCATAAAAGTAGCAATAATTAAAAATAAAATCATCGCAACTAAACTTAGCCAGAACCAAAAGCCAAAGCAAATTAAATCAAAATACTTTTTTAAACCAATTCTAATTAATAATAAGGCAATCGCATAAATTACAAAAAAATAACCTACAGCAATTGAAAAATGCTGTCTTTCAACATACACTACAATGTCGGCTTGTGTAATAAAATATGGAATCGCAAAAAAAGTAGTTAATAACGCTACAGGAATAGCATCTTTTTGAATGATTTTTATTTTTTTATTTTTATTATTAGTAATTTTAGGCTTAGCATGGTTTCCAACAAATTGAATAGAAACAATCATTAATAGTGCTGCAAGTACAGCGAGCCAAAGAGCTGACTTATAGCCAATTATTTTATACAAGTTAATAGCTAAAGCTGGTGCAAGAGCCATGGCTAAAGCATTCATCAACCCATAAAATCCCATTGCTTCTCCAACATGACTCCGAGGAACCAGAAATGCTAACCATGTAGTCATACAAACTGTTGCAAGCACAAAACCAGTACCATTAATTAACCTAAAAATTAAGAGCCAATTTCCCGAAGGAGAAAAACAGTAGCCTGCCACCCCAATTAAAATTAATACTCCTCCAATAAAAGACAAACTATACTTTGAAAAACGGTCAGTTAAATTACCAGCGACTGGTCTTAAGAACATTGAAACTACACTCATAATCCCTGTTATCACACCGGCAAATACCGCACTAGCACCTAAACTGATTGCATAGCCATTAATCAAGGGTGTTACAAACATTACTGAGAACATAAAAAAGAAAGACGCGGCCATAACCAGAATAACGTCTTTAGTATAAATTGATTGCTTCTGTTTCAATTTTTTACTCCTATCTAGCATTATCACTTTTAACTTTATCATACTTTTACTTTAAGCAAAAAAGCCAGTTGAATAAATCAACTGGCTTATTAGTTTATATTGCTTAATTAATACCCCATGTAACGGTCTCTTTCCCAATCAGAAACTGATTGAGTGTATTTAGACCATTCAAGGTTCTTAGAATCAATAAAGCTTTGAGTCAAATGTTCACCTAAAGCTTCTTGAATTAGTGGGTCAGCCTTAAAAGCTTTTACAGCATTATGCAAAGTAGATGGAAGTGGTTTAATACCTCGCTTAGCTCTTTCTTCTTCAGACATTTCAAAAACATTAGAAGTAATAGGAGCCATTGGCTTCTTAGCCTCTTTAATACCATTTAGTCCAGCAGTTAAACAAGCTGCAAGGAGAAGATATGGATTAGCAGTTGGATCAGCTGAACGCATTTCTAGACGAGTGTTAATTTCTTCTGCATCTGGAATACGAACAAGTGGTGAACGGTTCTTAGAAGCCCAGGAAATATAAACAGGAGCTTCAAATCCAGGAATTAGACGCTTATATGAGTTAACAGTTGGATTACCAATTGCTGTAATTGCACGGGCATGTTCCAAAATTCCATTTAAGAAATAAAGAGCCGTATCTGATAGGTGGAATTCGCCATCTTTATCATAGAAGACGTTTTTACCATCTTTAAATAAAGACATATTAGTGTGCATTCCATTTCCAGCTTGACCTTCTACAGGCTTAGCCATAAATGTTGCATACAAACCATGCTTTCTTGCTACTTCACGAACAACCATCTTAAATGTTTGAACACGGTCAGCAGTAGTTAAAGCATCATCAAATCTAAAGTCGATTTCTTGTTGACCGTCACCTACTTCGTGGTGAGCTGCTTCAACTTCAAAACCAATATTTTCTAAAGTTTCAACAATATCACGACGACATCTTGCACCTTCATCATCTGAAGTCATGTCAAAGTATGATGCGTGATCTGGAACTTCAGTAGTCCAATTACCATCTTCACTTAGTTTGAAGAGGTGGAATTCAGCTTCAAAACCAATATCGAAATCTGAGAAGCCCATTTCTTCCATTTCTTTAAGCACACGCTTTAAGTTGTTTCTTGGGTCACCTTCGAAAGGTTCACCATTTGTCTTGTGAACTGAACATACTAAGCGACCGATCTTTCCACCCTTTTCATCTCCCCACGGCAAAACTGCCCAAGTAGAAAAGTCTGGGTATAAAACCATGTCACTTTCCTCTAGACGAACAAAGCCATCAATTGAAGAACCGTCAAAACGAATATCATTAGTTAAAACTTTATCCAATTGGCTGGTTGGAACTTCAACGGCTTTAGATGTTCCGTTAATATCGGTAAAGGCTAATCTTAGAAAACGAACATCGTTATCTTTAACACTCTTTTTAATATCTTCTGCAGTAATAGTTTTACTCATTGTACACACCTATTCTAAAGAACTATAGTCCAATTTCAAGAGTGGTATAGTCCTTAAAAATCTATTCACTACTTGTGCTTATGCACATTGAATACAATAGCAGACCAAATTGGTCTCGTCAATAAATATTAATATTTCTTTAGCTATATTTTAAATTAATTGTTATAAAGAATACTAATAATACACTATTATAACCATAAATTTTTTATTTGTTTAAAAATTCATTTATTTTTATAAGAGCCTTTTCAGATACTTTTTCATCTTGCAAAGGATCAAGCCAAACAACAGGTAATTGGTGTTTGAAATATGTCAATTGACGTTTAGCATATTTTCGAGAAGCTTGTTTTAGTTTATTCACACATTCATCTAAAGTCTTTTCTCCAGAAAAATAGGGAAAGAATTCTTTATATCCAATAGCTTGAATTATCTGATGTTCACGAGACCTATTTTCATAGATAAACTTTGCTTCTTGGAGTAAACCATGCTCCATCATTTTATCTACACGCATATTTATTCTCTGATAGACTTCTTCTCGATCACTATTTAATCCAAGAATTAGAGCATCATATCGCGGATTAATCTTTCGTTGTTGTTCACTAAACAATTTACCGGTTCTACTAATTACTGTTAATGCTCTAAGAGTACGACGACTATTTTGCGGCGCAATTTTTTCTGCTGCGGCTGGATCTTTCACTTGAAGAAGATCCCACAATTTATTTTCTCCATTCTCTTTTAGATATTCTTCCCATTGTGGATCAACGCTTGTTTGATACTCCCCTGGCTCACCCAGTTGAAGCTGGTTGACCAAGGCATTAATATAAAAGCCTGTTCCACCAACAATTAATGGAATGGCCCGGTCTGCCACAATTCTATCTACTGCTTTGGTACCTTCAGCAACAAAATCTTTAACGGAATATTCTTCAAAAATTGAACGTTGATTAATTAAATAGTGTTTTACTCGTTTTAGTTCCTCATCTGTTGGCTTAGCCGTACCGATGCTTACCTCTTGATAGATTTGCATTGAATCACCCGAAATAATTTCTGCATTAATTTTTGGAGCTAAATCTAAGGCTAGGTCTGTTTTTCCGATTCCAGTTGGGCCAATTAGTACAATAATTTTTTGCATATAAAATCCTCTTATTTTCTTGGTATCAATTCTAACAAAAATCTCCTCTTTCTTCAGAGTTAATATAGCAAAAGTCTTTATTGAATTAAGAATTATTGCTAAAATTTGAAGTGATAAATATTTTTTAGGGAGGCATTTGTATGGCAAAGAAATTCGGTGCCGGTGTTGTAACTGGTGTTTTAGCAACTGTTGGTGCACTTGCAGCAGGACTTGCTACTTACAAGAAAAAGGTAGTAGAACCTGAGCAAAAAGAAGCTGACAGAATTGAACAAAATAGAATTAAAGCCAACAGAAAGAGCTACTCATCTCACCAAGGCTAAATAAAAAAAGAGAGATTAATCACTGTAAAAAGGTGTTGATCTCTCTTTTAATATTTAGAGGCCTTAGTTTGACCATCCCATTTTTCAAAACCGTCTTTTAACCAGTATATCTTTTCATAGCCCTTCTTTTGTAAAAAGCGGGCTGCTCTTACCGTCAAGGCATTTGAATCAGAATAAAGATAAACTGGTAAATCTGGACGAATTTCTTGATATTGATATTTGAACATTGTATAAGGAATATTACGTGCTCCTAGAATATGTTCTTTTTTAAAAGGATTTTTTTCGCGTACATCAATAATTTGTGCTTTTCGCTTTCCCTTTTCAAATTCTTCATTAGTTAATGCACCACCGACTCTCTTTGATTGGATCCATGTCCAAAGCCAACTCAAAGCAAAAGCCAAAATAATGATGATTAAGATAATGTTGATAATTCCAAAAATATTCATTAATTACTTACCCCTATATAAGAATTTCTATAGTACTATGATAATCCATTACTATCTTTTGCGCTAGTTTCCTTTTCTTCTTCAATTTCATGTTCGTGACTTAAAATCAACTTTGCGTTCATGTATTCTTTCTTAGAAACTACACCTGCATGATATAAATTATCCAGTTCAATTCCCATTAGTTCTATGTCCCACTTACGTTTACCAACATAAACAATAATATTAAACTTTTTTAATAGCTTTTGAACATCATGTAAATTTTTCATTATTAATTATTAATCACTATTCCCTGATGTAAACAGAAGACAACATAAATAATTGCTACTACTGCTGCAATAACTCTTAATTTATGATGATATTGTCTCAAATGGGCACTACCAAAAATTATTCCTAAAAGAAAACCAGATATTAACCCACCAAGGTGACCCAATATATTAATATGACTTACAAATAAATCAAGAGCTAAGTTAATGATAGCCAATGTTAAAGCTTGTCTTCCCAAATAATTAATTGCCGGAATTGCACGATTGGCTAAATAAAGAGCAATTACTACACCAAAAAGTCCAAACAAAGCTGTAGAAGCACCAGCACTAACTACAGAATCGCTTCCATATGCATAACTTAACAGATTTCCACCAATCCCTGATAATAAATAAACTGTTAAGAATCGCCAGTGCCCTAAAAGTGGTTCCATAAATTGCCCCATATAATAAATCATTACTGCATTAGATGCAATATGTAACCAGCCGATATGTAAAAATTGAGCTGTAAACAAACGCCACCATTGATGTTCAACAGTAACAAGTTGATTATTCATCGCCCCAAGGCGAACTAGGATATTAATATTAGTCGAGCCACCCATCATTGTTTCAATTATAAAGACAATAAAGAGTACTATTAAAATCGCATTCGTAACGAAAGTACTAGAAAATCGATTAGTATTCAACTTTCGCATTGTCCATCATCCCCTTCATTTAATTAAAATAAGATTTTTCAACGGGACATCATGATCTTCAATTTTCCATTTTGTTTGGTCAAAAGCCTGAATGGAATTAACTAGACTAAGAGTTTGAGTAGGATATTTCTTTAAAAAGCGATCATAATATCCACCACCAAAACCAAGCCGACTATTTTTATCTAAGCCATAAGCTAGTCCTGGTACGATTATTAAATCTAAATCATTTTTTACCTCAGCTTTTGGATCGTGATTTTCTAAAACCCCAAACTTAGTTTTTTCTAAGGAAGTATTTTTATTATAGAGTGTAAATTCCATTTTCCTTTTTGGTAAACAACGTGGAATATATACTTTCTTTTTCATTTCCCATAGAGCAGCAATAATAGGAGCTGTATCCACTTCTAGAGACATTGAAATAGAAATACCAACATTCTCTGCTTGATGTAATAGTCGGCTTTTAAGTAGCTTTTCTTTTAAGATTCCATCTTCTAATTGTTTTTGCTGAGTTTTTCCAAATTCAGTCAGTTTTCTTATTTGTAAATTTCGTAAATCTTTTTTATTAATTAAATTCATTAGATAAAATATTATTAGATACAAAAAAACAACAGGAATTGCCTGTTGCTTTGATTACTTAGTTTCGCGGTGAAGTGTTACCTTTCTTTCAACTGGGCAATACTTCTTTAAAGCTAAACGTTCCGGATGCTTACGCTTATTCTTTTCAGATAAGTAACTTCTATCGCCACATTCGGTGCATTCAAGGATAATATGTTCTGCCATGTTTTCCACCACCTACTTATTTAGTTAACTGTTAAACTATACCATGTTTTCCGCACTTTTACCAGTACTTTTCTATTTATTAAGTTTGAAGTAGTCTTCAACCATTGCCTTTGCCACTTGCAAAGTATATGAACCTTCTTTATCTGGGTCCAGTCCTGGAAATACTACAGCCACAGCAATTTCAGGATCTTTTGATGGGGCATAACCAACAAAAGTAGCGTTAATAACTTCTGGCGCATTCGGATTACCTGGATTATCTTCATCATAGTAAAAAGTCTGAGCAGTACCAGTCTTACCAGAAATCGAAGGCTTAACATTCTTTAATGAATGTGCTGTTCCCCATGAATTAGTACCATGAACAACGCGGTACATCCCTTGATGAATAACATCAAGTTGATTCTGCGTCCAAGGAATACGCATCTGAACCTGTGGCTTAGTGTTATGAAGAATTGATACTTTATTACCTTGCGAATTAGTCTCACCAACTGATTGAACTAAATATGGGCGCATACGATAACCACCATTAGCAATAGTTGAAATATATTGTACTAATTGAATTGGTGTATAAGCATCATAGTTTCCATAAGACAAGTCAAGAACAGAACCTGTAAGCAATTGACCAGCTGAGTTATATGAGCGACCTTGAATACCTGAAACTTCTCCAGGAAGGTCTACACCAGTTTTTTGACCCAAACCAAACATTGCAAAATTACGTCTCAATTTAGTAAATGCATCTGAAGGCATTGAGATAAAACTATGTGGAGTATATTTAGCATTTACCCATCTTAAAGCCAATTGCATCATGTAAATATTACTTGATACTTCTAGTGCCGTTGGAGCATCAAGACTACCAAATGTACCAACTGGGTAAACAGATTTCTTAATTGGAGAACCTGGCAAGTAAATTGGCGTATCGGGCATTACGTTATTAGTTGGTGTAATAACGCCATTCATTAATCCACCCGCAACAGTTGCACCTTTGACTGCAGACCCCATAACAAAGGATTTATTAATTACACCTAACGCATCATCAGTATCTTTATTAGTCTTTGCATTATGATCAATACCTGCAATCGCTAAAAGTGCTCCAGTCTTTGGATTCATCGCTACTGCATAGGCACCATTAGAATACTGCGTAGCACCTGCAGCTTTAGCAGCCGCATATTGCTTCTTCAGTGCATCTTCTACTTGTTGTTGATATTTAGCATTCATTGTCAAAATCAAACTGGCACCGCTTTGTCCTTTATAGACAGTCTTAGTTTGTTCAACACCATCTCCGGACTTAGTAACTACCTGTGACTTAGACTTAGTTCCTTTCAGAAGCGGTTCATACTTTTCTTCTAAGTAACTTGTACCTACACGGTCATTTCGTGAGTAACCTTGTGTTAAGTAGTACTGCAAGTTATCACTTGGTAAACCAGATTTTTCTGAAGAAACGGAACCAATGATACTTTTAATGGATTTTCCATTTGGATAACTTCTTGACCAGTCAGTTCCAATACCTACACCTGGTAATTCAGATAAATGCTCTCCAACTAATGCCATTTCTCGATCAGTTAGATCTTTATTCTTAATATAGATAGTGGATAAGGTGTATGCTCCAGAAATCTTATTAAAAATTAAAGCAGCTGTTTTTTGACGTTTAGTAAAATGGATATCTTGCTTTTCAACACGCCTTAAGACATTATTATAGATTTGACTTGAACTTAAAGCATCCCCATTACTGTCATAACGCTCAGATCGAGGCAGCTTAGCTGTTTCCTTTTCTGATATTTTACTGTTAGCTAAATAATAATCATAGAGCTGTCTTTGGGTAGGTTCTTCATCATCAAGTGTTATATATTGACTTAAGCGATTAGAAATTTTATATATTTGACTAGACGTAATGCTAGAATTTTTGGTATAAGTAATTGCGTTATTAGCTTTATTACCTACCAAAACTTTACCGCTGCTATCATACATCACACCACGTGGCACATTATTTGATACAATCTTTTGGTCGGTTTTCTGTACCTCCGCTTGAAAACGTCCACCGTAAAAAAGCTGTAAATAGGCCAATTGACCAATTAATAATAAAAATAAAACTAAAATAACGCCCAAAATAATTTTCATTCTTAGGGGCGTCGAAGTGGAATTTCTATTCGAACCTTTACTCTGTTTTAAATAATTCAAAATTCTAACCTCACTAAACTAGAATTGATTTTAGCAAAAAATGCATCTAAATTCTATTTTTCTCCCAGTGAAAATCGCAATAATTATATATTCTTAAGAAGTAGGGTATTTATCAATGATTATCAACAAAGTTAAAACATATTTTAAAAATAAATATCTATATTGGCTTTCTTTTTTATTGCCTACTTGTATCTTTGCAAGCTATTTTCTATATCGAGGCCAGGAAATTTTAACCGTTGATCTAGGTCAACAATATATTGACTTTCTTTCTTTTTATAAAAATAATCTACTCTCTAATCCTTTAAACTTTATTTTTACATTCAGTAATGGTCTAGGGAGTTCGTTTATTGGAACTAGTGCCTATTATTTAAATAGTCCCTTTAATCTTCTACTATTACTTTTTTCAAGTTCATCTTTACCAATAGCTATTCTTTTAATTATTAGTCTAAAAGTCGGTGCTATTGGTTTAAGTAGCTTCTTTTATTTTCAGAAATTCTTCAAGGGTGATAATAAAATTTTTGCTTTAGCTGCTAGTCTTGCTTTTGCACTAAGTGGTTTTGTTGTTAGCTATAATTTAAATCTCATGTGGCTCGACAGTCTAATTTTATTACCTCTTTTACTAGACGCAATTGATAAATTATTTGAACAAAAGAAACACTATTTTTATCTTACCACGATCACTTTCTTACTATGGTTAACTAATTTTTATACTGGTTTCATGGTGCTATTTTTTGGCTTACTTTATTTTATTACTGCTCTAATTAACCATTCTTTCTCAAACAAAATTATTTTCCACTATTTCACTAAGAGTCTCTTAGGCACTACCCTAGGCGCCTTCGTATTATTACCAGCCTTTTTTGAAATATTAAATGGAAAAATCAACTCCGACACTACCCTTTCGCTAGGTTTTCAATTTGCACCATATCAAGCCCTTGATAAATTAGTAGTTGGCGCATTTAATTTTACTGAGATGGAAAAAGGACTACCTAACATTTTTCTAACTAGTATTTTTACTCTGCTGTGCCTCCTTTACTTTATCAATCAACATTTTTCCCTAAAAGAAAAATTTACATCAGCTATTTTACTATTATTTATATTCCTATCTTTTAGCTTTAACCCACTAGTACTGTTATGGCATTTAGGTCAGTATCCCGTTTGGTATCCAGCACGCTTTAGCTTTATCTTTTCTTTCTATGCAATCTATCTTGGTGTTCAAGTGATTGTACATACACACAAATTTAATATCACTAGTAAAATAGTTGCCTTACTTTTAGTAATTAGCTTAAGTATCTTTCTTTTATTAAATATCCATCAAAAAGAATTTTTGAATCAAACTAATATTATTCTTACTATACTTTTTCTTTTATGTAGTTTACTCACAATTTTATTTTTTAACTATAAGTGGATCCCAGTAATCTTTTTTGGAATAGTAGGACTAGAAGTAAGTATTAATCTGCTAGCAAGTTTAGATAATATCTCTTATCAAAAAAACTTTGATTATGCTAATTTTACTAGTAATGTTTCTCAAACTACAACCTATTTACATAAATATGACTCTAGCTTATATCGCACAGAAAAGACATTTACTCGTTCCGATGACGACCCATTCAGTAATAATTATTATGGGGTTAGCAACTTTAATTCTATTTCTGATCGTGCAGCTATTAACTTAGTAGATTATCTTGGGCTAGAAAACAATGATAATTCTTTTATCAATAATTTCGCTACACCCTTATCCGATAGTTTTTTAGGCATAAAATATAATATTGTTCCCATTAAGAATAGGCGTAATTTACCTGAAAAAGAACAAATTGTATTTACGAGTGCTTTTTATCGACCAGATTTAGTTACAAATACAGTCGTTAAAAGTTTTAAACAATTACAAATTAGAAAAAATTCATCTGCTTTACCACTTATTTTCATTTCAAATACCCATCAAAAAATCACCTTCTATAATAATATGCCTGCTACAAATCAAAATAATCTCTTTAGCAGCATCGTCGGTCAAAAACTTAATCTTTTCAATAGTTTATATCTAACAAATCCAAGTAAACTAAAAAACACTAAGCATAGTAAGAATACCAATGAATATAAAAAGATTGATAAAAATAAAACTGCTAACATAACCTTTAATATTTTCTCATTTGAAAAGGGAGCTTATTACCTCGAGCTTCCCTCAAACTTAACTACTAATGTCACTTCTATTATTGTTAATAATCACCAACTTAACAATGATGATTTAGGTATTTCAAGTAAATTACTAAATATTGGATATTATTCAAAAAATACTCCTATTAAAATTGTTTTCAATCTAAACACTGAAAATATCAATTTAAATGGTATTAGAGTTCTTCAATTTAGAGAAGATGAATTTAACAAAATTATTCGTAAATTCAATCAAAAACAGCCAGTAACTCATCAAACAAGTCCTATTTCTTTAAAACTTAATTACACTGCACAAAAAAATGAAACTTTAAATTCTACCATTCCTTATTCAAAAAATTGGCTGATTTTTGACAATGGTAAACTTCTGCAAACCCACAAATTTGCCCAAACATTTTTAAGTGCCCCTATAAAAAAAGGTACCCATCACCTTACTTTAGTTTATGTACCAATTGCTTTCTTAATTGGTCTTATAATTTCGATTATATCAACCATAATTTTATTTATTTTTAAACCAAAAAGGGATTAACTTACTAGCCTTTACGTAAGTTAATCCCTTTTTTTAGATAAATTATTTAAATTAGTTCAATGTCTTAACGTCATTGATAGTAACATCAAAAGTTCCACCTGGAGTGTTAATAGTTACTTTTTCACCCTTCTTTTTACCAAGTAAAGCTTGAGCAATTGGTGAATCATTAGAAATTTTTCCATTAAGCGGATCAGATTCATCAGATCCAACAATAGTATAGGTTTCTGGATCATCAGTACCTACTTCAGTGTAAGTAACAGTTTTACCAATAGAAACTTCATTAGGATCAACACTATCTGCATCAACAACTTGTGCATATTTAAGCATTTGTTCAATTTGAACAATACGTTGTTCTACAGCACTTTGTTCATCTTTTGCTGCATCATACTCTGAGTTTTCTGATAAGTCACCGAATGATCTAGCAACCTTAATTCGTTCAATAACTTCTGGACGTTTTACTAATTTTAAGTTTTTTAATTCCTTCTGAAGTTTTTCCTTACCTTCAGCAGTCATTGGATAAACTTTTTCTGCCATACTAAAAAATCTCCTTACCTATACCTATTTTTCTTTGCACCAAACAGCTTATGTTTTCTACCTAAAAAAGTCAACCATTTTTACTGGCCTAAACTACTATTTCGTTTCAAATGTTCATCATAGTTTTCGTTGTAGTAAACCTTACCAGTCTTAAGGTTTGCAACAAAGTAGAGATAGTTAGACTTAATTGGGTTCAATACAGCACTAATTGAATCTAGACTTGGATTGTTAAATGGTCCAGGTCCATATCCTTTATGAACATATAAGTTATATGGTGATTTTACTTTAATATCCTTTAGTGATAAAGAATGTTTATGCTTATTCAATGCATACATTACTGAAATATCTGACTGAAGTGGCATATTAGCTTTAAGTCTGTTAAAGAATACTCCAGCAATCATACGCCTATCTTTAGTTTTAACACCTTCACGTTCTACTAATGAAGCTAAAGTTAAAACTTCCTGTACTGTTAAGTGCTTCTTCTTAATTGAACTATAGTATGGTTGCAAAACTTGATCAGTCTTATCAACCATTTGGTTAACTAATTCTTTTAAAGAAGCTCCTTGATAAACATCATATTTTGCTGGGAAGAGATATCCTTCTAAATGATAGCGAACACCCTTACTGTTCATAGAACTAGTTAAAAGTTTAGGATATTGCTTCTCCAAACTCTTCATAAAGCTCTTATCTTTCATTAGCTTTAAGAAATCTTGTCGACTATACTTGGTATTCTTGCTAACTGTAGTAGCAATACTATCAATTGTTTGTCCTTCTTTTATTAGAACATGACCAACAACTGGACGACCACCTCCACCTTGCAATTGGCTCACAATCTCTTTGTTATGCATTGAAGGTGATAAATAAAAATTCCCTGCTTGAAAATTTGTCGCACTATGACTCTTTAACCAAAAGTTGAAAACGGCCGCATTTCTAATAATCTTTTTCTCTTGTAAAATTTGAGCAATTTGACTATTAGTTGCTCCCGCAGGAATATGAACACTAACAACATCTTCATCATGTCGATTGGCTGGTTGAAGTGCGTATCCTACGTAACAGCCTCCAATCAAGACAACTAAAACTAAAATCGCTCCTAGTCCACTAAGGATCCAACGAGTAATCTTTTTAGATGCCTGTTCCTCTAACTCATGATCTTTCTTTTTGTCTTGATTTAGCAAATGCTTTTCCTCCGAAAATCACAAAAATCTAAGACAATTATAGCAAAGCTCCCCAGAAAAGAATTAACGAACTTTAATCTTTAGACTTTCTTTCAGATCTGCTTCAATTTTTTCCATTGCTGTAGCTACAACTTCATCAGTTAATGTGTCTTTTTCATTTAAGAAAGTTAATGAGTAAGAGATTGATTTATGACCTGATTCAATTTGACTTCCGGCATAAACATCGATTACTCGAATATCGTAAAGATATTTACCTCCATTTAACTTAATTTGAGCTTCAATTTGTGCATTAGTTACATCATTAGGTACTAATAGAGATAAATCTCGCTCAATAGCTGGGAATTTCGGAGCAGCCTTAGCTTTCATCCCTTTATGAAGCATAGAAACAATTGCATCTAAATCAATTTCATAAACATATATCTCACTGCCACGTAATGCTTTGTCAAGTGTAGTAACAGCATGTGCTAACATTCCAATTAGACCAACGTATTGATCATTAATATAAATGCCGGCAGTTCTAGTTGGATGCATTCCTTGAACCAGTTCAGCGCGATATTCTACATCTTCATCTTTGATACCAATTGCTCTAAATAAGTTAGTTAATTGGCCCTTTACAAAATAAAAGTCAATCTTTTGGTCTAAATGTTGCCAATTGGCTGCTAAAGTATGTCCTGAATAAAGAGTAGCTAAATGTTCATGTTCATTAAATGTATTATTTTCATGATCATAAACTCTTCCTTGTTCAAATAAAGCTAATTCTTTTTGCTTACGGGCCATATTGTAGCTTGCAGCATCAACCAATCCTGTTATTAGGTTTTCTCTCATAGTTGAACGACTTGAGTTTAATGGCCATTGAACTTCAACTACTGGTTTAGGATCTTTAGTAAATGAAATTGCTTTTTCTGGGGAAGTCAATGAGTAAGAAATTGCTTCCATTAATCCTTGACCTTGAACGATATCCTTAATTCTACGCATAGCAGTTTCTTTAGCTGAATAACCACCATGAGTTTCAGCTAAAAGCGGTTGGGTAGATTTCAAGTTATCATAACCATAAATTCGGCCAACTTCTTCTACTAAATCTGCAGGAATAGAAATATCCCATCTTCTATTAGGAACAGTAACTACTAACTCATCTTCAGAGCCTGCAACAGTAAAACCTAACTGATCAAAGATCTTTTCCATTTCAGCTCTGCTTAACTCAGTTCCCAATACCTTATTAATATAAGATACTGTAGTTTTAACTACTGAAGGACTTCTTTGAGCATCAGTTGCTTTTATTTCACCTTCATTAACTGTACCATCTGCATCATTACGCAATAACAATGCAGCCATATCTAAGGCTTTTTGAGTATTATCCCAGTTAACACCTTTTTCAAATCGACTTGATGCTTCAGTTCTGTTAGCATGACGCAATGCAGATTTTCTTACACTAGTTCCATCAAAAACGGCAGATTCTAAGATTACATCAGTAGTATCGTCTTCAACTTCTGAGTTCTTACCACCCATGACACCGGCCATCATAACAGGCTTTTGACCGTCAGTAATGATGATGTCATTTGGATCTAATTCCACTTCTTTATCGTTCAATAATGTAAGCTTTTCATTTTTATTTGCTTTTCTAACTTCTAGTTTACCGTCCTTAAAAGTACGAGCATCATAAGCATGCATTGGTTGACCCGTTAAAAGCATTACATAATTAGTAACATCGACCACATTATTAATCGGACGAATTCCTGCATTCCAAAGGCGTCTTTGCATCCACAATGGACTTTCACCAATTTTTACATTAGAAATTTTTCTTAGGTAAAATTTAGGTGCTAATTTTTCATCAACCTGTACATCTAATTCCTGAGTCCAGTCAGGTCCATCTGCCTTAAGCACTACTGGTTCAACTTTAGGCTTTTCATCAATAATTGCACCAACTTCATAAGCAGCACCTTCCATTGATAAAGTATCAGCACGGTTTGGAGTAATATCAAAATCTAAAATATAGTCATCCATGCCAAGTGCTTCGTATACTTCTTCACCTGGTTTTACATCTGCATCTTTAGGGAAAACAAAAATTCCATCTGCATATTTTGCAGGAACGACTTTATCTTCAAAACCAATTTCTTGAAGTCCGCAAATCATACCGTTTGATTTAATTCCACGAATTTTACCACGTTTAATTTTTTCATTTCCGGCAATTCTTGCCCCATGTAAAGCAACAATAACATCTTCACCAGCTGCAACATTAGGAGCACCACAAACAATCTGAATTGGTTCTTCTTCACCAACATCAACTTGACATTTGTGTAAGTGAGTCCCTTCAATATCCTCACATTCTAAAATGTGTCCAACTACTAATTTTTTTAATCCTTCTGCTGGGTGATCTACAGATGCGATCTCAACACCAGTTCTAGTAATTTTTTCTCCCAATTCTTTAGGATCTTCATCTAAATTAAGAAAATCTTTTAACCAATTATATGAAACAAGCATTAATCTTCCTCCTTACGGAATTGTGCCAAGAAACGTACATCATTAGTATAGAAATCACGAATATCAGAAATGCCGTATTTCAAAATTGCAAAACGATCTAAACCTAAACCAAAGGCAAAACCACCATAGACTGTTGAATCTACACCAGCATTTTCTAAAACATTTGGGTGAACCATACCAGCACCAAGTACTTCGATCCAGCCAGTATACTTACAAATTGGACAGCCCTTACCATCACAATTAAAACAAGAAACATCCATTTCAACTGATGGTTCAGTAAATGGGAAGTAAGATGGACGAAGACGAGTCTTTCGATCTTGACCAAAAACGTGCTTAGCAATCATTTCTAATGTTCCCTTAAGGTCTGACATAGTAACATTTTTATCGATTACCAAGCCTTCCATTTGTTGGAATTGATGAGAGTGGGTTGCATCATCATCATCTCTACGGTATACCTTACCAGGACCAACCATCTTTAATGGACCCTTAGAAAAATCATGCTTTTCTAAAACTCTAGCTTGGTCTCCTGAAGTTTGCGTTCTAAGTAAGTTCTCCTCATCAATATAGAAAGTTGCTTGCATATCACGAGCAGGGTGATCTTTTGGCAAGTTCATCATTTCAAATACATAGTGATCAGTTTCAATTTCTGGACCTTGAACTACTTCATAACCCATTCCAATAAAGTAGCTTTCCAAATCATCCAAAATAATATTAATAGGATGTTTTGAACCTAAATGTCCCTCACGACCAGGCAAAGTAACATCAATTTTTTCTTCTTCTAATTTTTTGGCAATTAAAGTTTGTAAGAAGTTATTCTTTGCTTCATCTAACTGCTTTTGAAAGAGATCACGAACTTGATTTACTTCTTGACCCACTTTAGGTCTATTTTCTGGGGCAATATCTTTCATTGAGTGAAGAATTTCAGTTAATTCACCCTTGCGCCCCATTAACTCTACTCTAATCTTATCAAGCATTTTCTGGTTTTCAGCTTGCTTGATTTCATTCAATCCTTCTTCTTTTAACTTATTTATTCTATCGAATAAGTCCATCTCATTTTCCTTTCCAACAAAAAAAAGCCCCGTCCTAAAAGGGACGAAGCTTCGCGGTACCACCCTAGTTTGAACTAGCACAAATAAAGTGCGTGTTCACACTCTTTTCGAATAACGGTGAAATACCGGAATTGATTAGATTCTGCTCCTAAGATGAAATTCATGCTTCTAACTTAAGTTTCTTCCACCAGTAAAACTCTCTCTAAAAAGCTATCCACACTACTAATCTTAATCATCGCATTTAATTATAATAGTATCTTAAAACTTTTTACCTAACTTTTCAATTACCTTTAAGCCCATTTATCAGCCCAGTTATGGACTTGTTCAAAAACAGGTTGTAAATCGGCGCCCTTTTGAGTCAAAGTATAGCTAATAATTCCACTCTTTTTATCTACAGTACGGTTAACAATACCATCTTTTTCTAGTTCTTTTAGTCGTTCAACTAAAACACGGTCAGAGCATTTACTAATACAACGTGCTAAATCCTTAAAACGCATTGCGTTGGTATCACACAAAGAGCTAATAATTAAGCCGTTCCATTTTTTACCAATAATTCCAAAAGCATCAATAAAATGCGAACACAGTGAATAGTCTTCTGGATCCGGACAGTCAGTCATTTTAGTTTTGCTTTCAATTTCTTGGGACATATGTATTCCTCCTAAAAAATCAAAATAATTTTAAATCATCTATATTAAGATTATAGTGATAATACTTACTAAAAACAAGCTGCAAGCTTATGAAAAATGATAAATCATAATACCAGCCGCTACGGCTGCGTTTAGTGACTCTGCCTTTCCCTTTATCGGGATATAGATCTTTTTATCAGCTGTTTCAATTACCTCTTTACTTGCCCCATGAGCCTCATTTCCAATTACCAAAGCTAATTGAGGAACCGGGGTACAGTTATTTAAGGACTTAGCAGTTTTATCAAGGATACTTACATAGACTGGAAGACCATTTTCCTTAAAACTACTAATAGCTTCTAAAATTGGATTTTGGATAATTTGAATATGGAACTGGCTTCCCTGCATGCTACGTTGAACTTTGGGATTATATAAATCCACACTTTCTTCAGATAATACCACACCATCAAAACCAGCTGCATCGGCTGTACGAATGATAGTTCCAACATTTCCTGGATCAGTTAAATTATCTAAAACAACCCATTTTCCATATTCAAAACTAAATGATTTTGGTTGATTAATTGGTAATACCATAAAGATATCTTGACTATTCTTAGTGCTACTTAAATGCTGAGAAATTGCATCGGTAATCTGAATGACTTTATCATCTTTTAATTTATAGCTCGCATCTAATTTTTTTAAAGCTTCTGCTGTTCCTAAAACATAAAGATAGTTTTCATGACTCTTTAAAGCATCTTCAACTAAATGAAAACCTTCAATTAGATAAGTTTGGGTCTTTTTACGATACTTTTTTTGTTCCAGCTTTCTAAGGCTTTTAATTGTGGGATTATTTACTGAGTTAATTTCTATCATAAATTTCTACTTCCTTCTAATCTAATATTTTAAATTACCTCGCCCAAAATTAACATGTTAAAATTTAAGTTAGAATACACAGAAAAGAGCGATAATTATGAAGACAGTCACAATGAGAGTTACAGGCTTAGTACAGGGAGTTGGCTTTAGATGGACAACTCAAATGATTGCTCAAGAGTTAGGAATCACTGGTACTGTTAAAAATAATCCAGATGGATCTGTATCAATTGTAGCTCAGGGGGATGAACTCCCTTTAGAGCATTTTATCAAAAAAATCAAAGCATCTCCTTCAGTTGCTGCTCATGTTGATCATGTGGATTTAAAGACAATTCCCAATACAGAAAAATTTACTCGCTTTAGCGTGGTTTATTGATACTTTAACAAATAACTAGTAAACTTTATTGCAGTAACAATAAAGTAGGAAAGGTTATAGTTAATGAAATCAAAAACTAAATATTTTAGTCTCTTTGCCATGATAACTGTGCTAGCACTTACCTTAACAGGATGTGCTAACAATGGTCAAAGTATCTATCAAGCACCCACTAGTGGACCATATGCTTGGATCTTCAGTCTATTTGGCAAACCAATTCAAAATATCATGTTGGCCGTTGAACATCAAATTGGTGGATCAAATGGAGCTGGCTGGGCAATTATTATCATTACCTTTGCTGTTCAGCTCATTGTTATGCCACTTCGACTAGCTTCTCAGCGTAAAATGACTACCCAACAAGAAAAAACGCAAAAACTTCAACCACAAATGAAATTGATCCAAGAAGCACTTAAGAAGCCAGGACTAACACAACCACAACAAATGCAAATTAGCCAACTTCAAATGCGTGTTTATAAAGAAAATAATATGTCGATGATGGGCGGAATGGGCTGCTTACCATTACTTATTCAGCTTCCAATCATGATGGGAATTTATCAAGCTGTAGCTTACTCTAAAGAATTAGCAGCTTCAAGTTTCTTTGGCATTTCTCTTGGACAACGATCCATTATCTTAACAATTATTGCTACGTTGCTGTATGTAGTTCAGGGTTATCTTTCAATGGTTGGAATACCTGAAGAACAAAAGAAAGCAATGCAAATGACTTTAATTCTAAGTCCAGCTATGACTTTCTTTATTAGTATTTCTGCTCCAGGCGCTTTAGCACTTTACTTCTTAGTCGGTGGACTTATTGCTATCTTGCAACAATTAATTACTACTTTTGTTATTATGCCAAAAGTAAAAAGAGATGTTGCAGCTGAATTAAACGAACGTCCACTTAAAGTAGTTGTTACTCAAGAAACAATTGATAACATTCTTAACACTACTTCTTCATCAACCTCCACTCCTGAGGCAAATAAAGATCTTCATCAAGATTTACGTGCACGTAATGCAGGTAAACAAAAGCGTCCAAATGATTCTGACAAAAATTAATAAATAAAAATAGGGAATCCTTAAGGATTCCCTATTTTTATTTATCTGACTCAAATTTTAATAATGGAAATTCAATCATGAATTTACTGCCTGAGCCAAGTGTTGAACTAACACTGATCTTTCCATGATAACTTTCAACGAGTTTTTGAGCAATAGCTAAGCCTAGACCATTTCCACCCTTTTCACGGGTTCTAGCCTTGTCTACACGATAAAAACGATTGAAAATCTTATCCTGTTCACCAGGAGCAATTCCTTCACCAAAATCTTGAACTGAAATCTTAACTTTATCTTTTTCAGTAGCAGCAGCAACCAAAATTTCTTTTCTATCGGTAGAATATTTAATAGCATTATCAATCAAAATGATTAAAATTTGCTCGAGATGATTACGATAAATCTTGACTATAGTATCAGGTTTTAAGTCTGCATCATCATAGGTAATAGTAAAGTATTGATGAATCATTCTCATGTCATTAACAGTTCGGTTTAATACTTCATTGACATCAGTTGTTTTATCAGGATACTGTAAATCAACCTGCTCAGCTCTAGTTAGATCTAGCATTTCTTGAATCAAATGTTTCATTCTCTTGCTCTCTTGAAGAGAAGCCTGAATTGATTCTTCCAGTACTTGAGGATCATCTTTTCCCCAACGCTCTAATAAGTTTAAATGCCCTTCAATTACAGCTACAGGAGTCCTCAATTCATGAGATACATCTCCCACAAATTGTTTTTGCTGTTGCATATAGGCTTGCATTCTATCAAGCATCTCATTAAACGATGTTGCTAACTCCCCTAACTCATCATTTCTATGAAGATCGGGTACTCGCCTTTTATCAGTGGGGTCTTTATTAATATCATGAGAAATTTGAGACATTTTCTTAATTGGCTGTACAACACTATTAACTATCAAGTAAGACAAACCAAGAAAAATCACAATAGCAATAACTGATAAACCAATCATCCAGTGTCGAATAGATTTTAGTACTTGATTTTGTTGATCCATAGAATTATCAACAATCAAATATCCAGTTAACCGATGTGTCTTCTCAGAAAAAATCTTCTGATACACTTTCATATGGATTTTTCCTTGCGTCGTTACAACTTTTAATACATGATTTTCAGTTTTACTAAATTGTGGCATCCCTTCATCGGGAACATTTCCATTACTAAAGACAACATCTCCAGCAGGATTATAAATTGTAATACTAGTATCACGATTTGATAAAGTAGCCAATATATCATCATTAAAAACATTACCGTCATCATTAGAAGTAATTGGTGTCTGTCCTTCTAAAATACGATTTGTATTAGGAGAAAGTTGAGGTACAACATTAGAAATCTGTAAACTTGTTGGAATTTCAACTAGTCTTCTTTGAAATGTGGTTGCTACACTCTCTGTCAAATTTCTTTCCTGTGAGATAATTTGTTGCTTAATTAAAGAATAAATGGCAATCGAAAATATAACAAAAGAGACCGTAATTGTCGCTGCAACTAAACTTACCCACTTAAAAGTTAGTGAGGACTTTAGGGTCTCTTTCGTAGATTTATTTTGTTTCTTCACGTGCTTCATCATTTTCATCAGTTCTTACCATATAACCGGTACCACGAACAGTCTTGATGTATGATGGACGGCCCGGTACATCAATCTTATTACGTAAATAACGTACGTAGACTTCAACAACATTCGTTTCAATCTTAGATTCAGGTCCCCAAATTTTGTTTAAAAGCTGCTCTCTTGTGACAACATTATTCTTATTTTCAATCAATGTCATTAACAAGTTGTATTCACGTTTAGTTAGATCAACTGTACTATCTCCACGATGAACGATTCGATTAGCTGTTTCAATAGTTAAATCATTGAAGTGGATTACCTTTTGAACTCCCATCGTATCGCCCATAGCTCTCTTTTCAATTTGTACTCTTCTTAAAACAGCACGTAAGCGAGCTAATAATTCTTCGATTGCAAAAGGTTTAACGATATAATCATCAGCACCGTGGTCTAAACCTGAGACACGGTCAATTACTGAATCTCTTGCAGTCATCATAATAATTGGAGTTGTTTTTTCTTGGCGAACACGACGAGCAATTTCTAATCCATTAAGATCGGGCAACATTAAATCTAATAAAATTGCGTCAAAATCTTCATTTAAAGCTAAATCCAATCCTTTCCGGCCGTTTCCTTCAACTTGAGTTTCATATTTTTCATGTCTTAATTCTAGTTCTACAAAACGGGCAAGATTTTTTTCATCTTCAATAATCAGAATTTTACTCATTATTTTCTCCACTACTATTTAATCTGGTTAAAAATTTTATTAATAAATTAATATTAAATTTAAAGATACATTAATGCAAGGGTTTATTACTTGTTTTTTTCATCCTTAAATAAATCCTTAAGCTTAGCAAAAGCAGGATTTTCTTTATTAGATTGCTGTTCTTGATAAGCTTCTTGAGAAACAACCTTCCAGCCCTCTCCTGCAGGAAAATCCCCCTTAGCTTCTTCTTCAGGAGTTAAGATCACTGATGGTAAGCTTAAAAGCAAATTATCTTCTACAGCCTTTTGAAGATCAATTGTATCGTCCTTAACAGTTACAATTGTATCTTCTTCATCAAGCTGTTCTTGAGTTGGTTCAACTTCACTATAGTTCTCAGTAAAGTTAAATTTTTGATGCATTTTTACTGGTTTTAGGCTACGAGTGGAAGGTGCTACAACATCTGCTTCGACAGTAAAATTACCAGTAACAAAAGGTTCATCATAGAAGAAGTTACCAGTAACATGAATATTATTTGCATCTTCCAGTAATTCTTTACTTCTATCAAAGAACTCTTTACTTAACTCAACGTTTTCATCAACATGAGTTAACAGATTACGACTATTTTTAATTTGCGAATATGAAAACTTTAACATTATTTTACCTCGATTGGTTTACGACCAAAATTTTGATCTTCACCCATAATTTGTTCAAAAAGCCGATCTACTTTCACTTGCAAACCCAAAGTTCCACTTGCAGCATTTTTCTTATCAACTTTTGAAATAATCGGCACTTGAACATCTTTTCTAATTTTCTTAAGATAATTTCTTCCTCGACCACTATAGCCTAACAATAGGGTTGAAACATCTTTATAAGAATCCTTTATTTCTTTCTCAGTGACATTTAAAAGTGTGTAAAGACATAGTCTTCTTAAACGAGCATAAGTATAGCGCTTAGACTTAATTTGCCGCAAAAATGAAGTAAAATCTTCTGCAGTATGAATTTCTTCCTTCATTTTGTATTCTAGTCCTTCACTCATTTGATAAATTGACCGCAATTCTTCTAGACTTGCACTTTCAATTCGATACTTCAAAAAGCTAAATAAAAGATTCCAGTTCGGATAAACTTTTTGACTTTCTAAACTTACTAATTCACCTTTAGGAAGATATTTTTTTAATTCAGATAAGTCATTGGGATGGTGCAAACAATAATTTCTAATCGCTGTAGCTGAGGAAACTATTTTATCTTGTAAAAGTGGATCATCGTGTCCACTTCCTACTCGTGTTATAGGATGTAAATGAAGTGGATTCTTTAATTGTTCACTTGCAACTGCATAAGCAACGGCTAACATCATGTTAGGTTGATTTACTTCATGCCCCACTTCTCTAGCAACCATTTCATTATATTGAGTAGCATAAGTTTGAGTGTAGTCTCGAAAGTCCATCCGATTCTTTGGAATTTGATTTATTTTTTGACCTAAATAAGAGAAATTTAAATTCGCATCCTCTACTCCAAAAAATAATTCTGACACTCCCAAATCACTCAACATTTTAATACTACCATTAGCAAAAATATCAGCTGGCTGCACAGCAAAAGAAAATGGTAGTTCGAATACCAAATCGGCCCCAGAAGCTAAAGCTGCCTTTGCTCTTTGCCACTTATCCATAATCGCCATTTGTCCACGTTGAACATAATTACCTGACATTACAACAATTATTGGATCATTTTTAGCTACTAAGCGGGCTTGATTCATTAAAAACTCATGCCCACTATGAAAAGGATTATATTCGGCTACAATGCCAATTACACTCATACTCTTACCTTTAGTCTAAGTTTAATTCTAGTTTCTTACCATTGCTCCAAAGCTTTTCTAAGCCATAAAAGTCGCGTGCATCTTCGGTAAATACATTTACAACTACATCTCCCATATCTACTAAGAGCCAGTTAGAATCACGAGTTCCTTCAATACGGTAGTCTTCTTTTCCATGTTCATGGATCTTATCAATAATACTGTTAACGATGGCATGAAGTTGACGGTTTGAGCCAGCTGTTGTTACAACGTAGTAATCCGCCAAAATACTAATTCCTTGCATATCATATGCTTCAGTATCTTCACCATGTCTTTCATCGATTGCTTCTACAGTTAAATCTAATAATTTCTTACTATCCAATTTTATTTTTCCTTTCAAAATTCTAATCCTTTACTGACCATTTATTGTAAGCAGCAAATGTCTTAGGATAAATCTTTTTTCTATTAGTTATTAAAAAATCAAGTGTGTGGGCTAATTCAAAGCCTACCCCATCATCTAAGTTAGCAAAAGCTACTTTTCTTGCTTCTTCTACGCCAGGAAAGTCACGACCTGGTTCAATAAAATCTGCTACAAAGACAATTTTATCTAGTGTGGTCATTTCTACATCAGCAGTAGTATGACGCTTAATAGCAGTTAAAATTTCTGGATCAGTTATCTTTAATTCCTTTTCAATAAAATATGATCCCACAATTCCATGCCAAATAGCTCGATTATAATTAAGTAAATCTGGATCAAAATGCTGTTCCTTAATCACTTCAATAAATCGGGCAGGAGAGACTTGTTTTGCATAATCATGGATAAATCCTGCTAAAGCTGCCTTATCAGGATCATAATTATTAAGTTCAGCTAACTTACGACTAGTCTCACTTACACCAATACAATGCTTAAATCTCTTTTCATCCATGTTGCTTTTTTCTTTGGCAACAATCTCATCAGAAGTTAACGGGGAATATGTTTTAACAAAATTAATTTCAGTCACGATATAAGCCTCTTGATTCAATATATAAGCGTACACTTTCCGGTACTAAGTACCGAATAGAATTACCGGTAGCTATATTTTGACGAATTAAGGAAGATGAAATATCTAAATTAGGTGCATCAACCCAAATCATTGGAAACTTGGGATTTTGCAGATAATTTGGTCTCCTAACGCCAACCAAAGTAGATAAAAGTGCTATGGTCTCTGGTTCGCGCCAATTTTCAAAGTCGTTTACTTCGTCACTACCCATAATTAAGTAATATTGATTACGTGGGGCTCTCTTCTTTAAGAAACGTAAAGTATCAACCATGTATGAGGTTCCACCACGCATTATTTCAAAAAGCTTAACACGAAAGTGTGGATTATCATGAGTAGCCAATTCAAGCATTGCACACCGATCTTTAGTGCTTATATTTCCCGCTATTTTTTTATGTGGAGGCGTATTATTTGGGATAAACCATATTTCATCTAAATGAAGCTGTTTTCTAACTTGCTCAGCCATTGATAAGTGAGCTAAATGAACTGGGTTAAAAGTTCCTCCCATAATTCCAATTTGTTGAGCAGAACTCGTAACCGGTTCAAATTGTACTTGTGGCTTTTCTTTTACAACACATTGCATTATATCAACGCTCTTCTAATTCCTAAACCAATTCCTTCTGGTGTATAAGCTTTTACTACAACATTAGCAGGTGTGGTAATAAACCCAACTCCGCCAAATAAAATATCGCTTTTTTCTTTTGGTGAAAAAGTTTGGCCTTTTAATGTTCTGAGATTATCTTCTTTACTTGGTGGGAGTAATAAATCATCTTTATGTTTTTCATAAAATGCATCCGCATTTTCAGTCTTCGTTCTGTGTACATATAGATCCCTAGCAACATAAATTGTAAATCCAGCAGATGGACCATCTACATAGTCAAAACGTCCCAATCCAGCTAAAAAGATTGTCTGTCCCGGTAAAAGTTGGTAGGTAGCTGGCTTTAATGGTTTCTTTGGTTCAACAACTTCAAGCTCTTTTCCACTCAAATGACTAGCCAATTGATTGGCATTCAAAATTCCGGGTGTGTCAATTAAATAGTGTCCATTAGAAAGTGGAATTTTAATTTCATCTAATGTTGTTCCAGGGAATTTAGAGGTAGTAATGACATCCTTTAAATCACTGTTCATATTGATGATTGCGTTGATTAACGTAGATTTTCCAACATTGGTTGTTCCGACAAAATAGATATCTTTCTTTTCGCCTTTTTTAGCTAAAAATGCCATCAACTCATCTAAATTTTTCTTTTTAGCAGCTGAAACTAAAAATATTTTTTCTGGTTTTAAACCATTTCGATTAGCTTCTTGACGCATCCAATCTTTAATTTTGGACTCTTTAGAATTTTTTGGAAACAAATCTACTTTATTACCAACTAAAATATATTCATTACCACCAATAAAACGCTTAATTGAAGAAATCAATGAATTACTAAAATCAAATAAGTCAACCACATTAACGACTAATGCCTTCTTTTGACTAATTGAATTAAGTAAAGCCAAGAAATCATCGTTATTTTCTTCAACGGGCATAATTTCATTATAGTGTCTTAATCTAAAGCAGCGCTGACAATATACCTCATTATCATCACTCTCTAGTGCCTTTTTTAAGGCAGAAGATGGTAAGTAGCCCGATTTTTTAGGGTCTTGATCTTGTAATATACTTCCACAACCAATACAACGTAATTCTTCACTCATTCTAATTTCTCCTTAAAAACTACAGTTTTTCTTAAATTCAAAAAGAAAAAGATAAATTTCTCAAAGAAGCGGTTGATTCTTGTATTCCACTTATCCGTTTCAACTAATGGTTTTACTAAAACCGTAGCTACACCAGCTAAATTACCCGCCTGTATGTCAGTAATCAACTGGTCTCCTACCATTAAAACTTGATCTTTTTGTAGATTCAAAGCCTTTAATTCCTTATTAATACCGATTGGCAAAGGCTTGCGTGCTTTTGCAATAAAAGAAATATGGTATGGATTCAGAACTTTTCCAATTCGTTCCGCATTATTATTTGAAATAACAACTAAGCGAATTCCATCCTTGGCTAAGTACTCATTAAGCTGTTTCATTTCAACAGCTGTATCTGCTTTATTCCAAGCAAGTAACGTATTATCCAAATCGCTAAAAATAGCCTTAATTCCCATCTTCTTTAACTGTTTTGGATCTAAATGATAGATAGTGTCTATTGTATAACGAGGTCTAAATAACATTAAAAAATCTCCACTTTTTTCTCATATCTATAGTATCAGAAATCTTTAATCTTTAGAAACATTTGATGATTGAAAAATTAAATTTTACTTTTCTTTAGAATAAAAGATGGTAAAATGATAACAATTTATATTTCCACCGTATTACATAAAGGAGTTAAATCATGAAAAACTTTATTGATCTCCATCTACACTTAGATGGTTCTTTGCCATACCCTACTGTTAAAAAATTAATGAAAGCTCATAACTTTCCAAGTTTAACTGAAACACAACTCAAAGAAAAGCTCTCCGTTTCTAGATAATATGCTAATTTACAAGAATATTTAACTAAATTCGATTTTCCTTTATTATTTTTGCAAACAAAGAAAGATTTAGAAGTTGCCATTTTTGATCTTTTAAAAAGTCTACGCTCCCAAGGATTAGTTTACACAGAAATCCGATTTGCTCCGCAGCTTCACACTCAAAAAAATCTTACTCAAGAAGGAGCAGTTAGAGCCTGTACTGCAGGATTGGAAAAATTTTATAAGTGGCAGGATGAGCAACAAGATAATTTCTATCCTTTACATGCTAATTTAATTCTTTGCCTCATGCGTTTACCAAATAGAGAACACGAAAATAGCTTAACAGTTAGACTAGCTGCTAAATATGATCAACATCATGTGGTCGGAATTGATTTGGCAGGCCCGGAAGGTCCAATTCCTAATAGAGCTTTCAGCCCATTCTTTAAAGACGCAAAAGCACTGCATATTCCATTTGCCATTCATGCCGGAGAAACAGCTGGTCCTGACTCAATGCAAGAAGCCCTAGATTTAGGTACTAAGAGAATTGGTCATGGAATTCGCTGTTTAGAAAGCAATAAAATGGTTAAATATTTAGTCGACCACAACATAACTCTGGAGTGTTGTGCCACTTCTAATCTCAACACTAAAGTATTTAAGGATATTGATTCTTATCTCCTAAAAACACTTCTTTCAAAAAGAATAAAAGCAACCCTAAATTGTGACAACATGACTGTTTCAAATACTAATTTACCTAAAGAATTTAAATTACTTAAATCAAAAACTAACCTTACAGAAGTAAAGGAACATCAATTACTATTAAATTCTATTAATGCTGCTTTTGCTTCTGATCAAGAAAAAAAATCGTTTACTAGCTATATTCAATTAAATTTGAGAAAAAAATGCTCCGCATATGCGGAGCATTTTTAATATTCTTAGTTCAAAGCTTTCTTAGCAGCATCTGCTAAATCAGCAAAAGCTTTTTCATCGTTGTAAGCAATGTCAGCTAACATCTTACGGTTCATGTCAATACCAGCTACCTTTAAGCCGTGCATTAACTTAGAGTATGAAAGACCATTTTGTCTTGCAGCAGCGTTGATACGAGCAATCCATAATTTTCTGAATTCGCTCTTACGCTTCTTACGGTCACGGAAAGCATATTTACGAGAAACAAATACTTGAGTACTTGCTGCTTTAAATTGTAAGTGTTTTGAGCCACGGTAACCCTTGGCTAACTTCATGATCTTCTTACGACGAGCGCGTGTTACGGTTCCACCTTTAGTTCTTGGCATCTAAAATTCCTCCTCAAAAAGTCTTCTAATAATTAACGCATTTGGGAAAGCATCTGTTTGATGCGCTTTAAGTCACTTGCTGAAACCATAGCAGCTTTTCTCAAATGACGACGTTGTTTCTTAGTCTTACCGTGGAAACGGTGTCCAGTGTAAGCATGGTGACGCTTTAAACCACCATTAGCAGTTCTCTTGAAACGCTTTGCTGAAGCGCGGTGTGTTTTTTGCTTTGGCATATCTATTCCTCCAATTAACTACTTTTTCTTTTTATCTTTCTCACTTAATGGAGCAAGCATTAAGAACATTGAACGGCCTTCCATCTTTGGCTTAGTAACTACATTAGATAAGTCACTAGCTTCGTCAGCCATCTTTTCTAAGACCTGTTTACCTAACTCCTTGTGAGTAATTGCCCGGCCTCTAAAGCGAATAGAAACTCTAACTTTAGCGCCCTTGGTCAAGAATTTACGAACATGCTTTAACTTAGTGTCAAAGTCATTTCCTTCGATTGTTGGACTTAAACGAATTTCTTTGACAGCCATAACCTTTTGATTCTTACGGTTTTCTTTGGCTTTCTTTTGTTGTTCAAAACGGAACTTACCGTAATCCATAATTCTAGCAACAGGTGGCTTAGCATTAGGAGAAAGCAAAACCAAATCAAGGTCAGCGTCAGCTGCTTTACGTAAAGCTTCATTCTTAGAAACGACACCAACTTGTTGGCCATCGACTCCAATTAAACGAACTTCACGAGCACGAATATCTTCGTTTAAGATCATATTTCTTGGTATGAGTATTCACCTCCACGTTAATTTCGAGGACAAGAAAAAAGCGGGCAAAGTTAACGCCCGCTTTTAATCAACAGATATTATCGATCAGCCTAGAGGTTATTTAACTTAGGCGAGAAGCGGGAGCTTCTTCTTGTTCTCAACTTCTAAATTATACCATCTAATTAATTTACGTCAAGAACTAATTAGATGCAACGATTTATTTTACTTGTTTCAATTTTTGGTTAATTTTGCTAATATCTCTATTTAACTTAAAAAAATAACCACCATAAGCAATTGCATACATAATTACAAAGCTAACTACAATTCCAAAAAACAAGCCAAAAGAAAGAGAAAAATTATTTATCATTAATTCAAAAAATGTCCACGCCACAAAACAAACAAAGAAATTAATAACGAATTGCTTTCTCAAAGACCAATTATCCTTTTGAAAAATTAAGCCTGCTAAATAAAAGAAGACACCAATCACAAAAGCTGCAACAATCCAAAATGCGAATTCTGTTCCTGAAATAGTTACTGAATGTAAATTATTGCTATTCATAGAAAATAATAATTCGACTAAGAGCCAAATCATCCCTATTCCGATCCCAATTAATCCACTAATCAAAATATTTCTTAGATATTTCATATTCCTAATCTCTCTTTCAAAGTTCTAATCTTTCTTCGTGATACTTGCACAGTCATTTTATTTTTTAAGCTCGCATCAATATTTCCATTACTTAAAATCTCCAAATGATCAAGTCTGTGGTAATTAATTACTGAGCTTCTTGAAACAGCAACAAAATCAGCTGGCAATAATTTATTAATTTGATATAGTCGCCCTTTAAATAAATAAACATTTTCTTCTGTATAAACATAAGTCTTTTCATTTTCAACTTGAATCAAATCTATTTTAGAAAACTTAACCGGAAACATATCACCTCTTCGATAACACCAAACAAAATCATTCTCATTATTTAGTTCTTGAGCAATACTGTTTATTTTGTTTGTCATTTTATGTAACCAAAATTCTGCTCTTTCTTCTTTAAAATTTTTATCAATATTAAACTTTACTTTCACGCTCATCCCTCCTGCTTGATTAATTATTAACAGTATATCGACTTAAAATTTTTTAGCTATAAATTTTCGGTAAATGGTATAAATATCACGGTGAATGGTATTTTTGGGTAAAAAAATAAGGGAGGATTAAATCCTCTCTTATTTTTCATTTGTCTTATTTCATCAATTATTTTTCTCTTGAGTATGACTTAACATCAGCATCAATTTCATTGATGAATTCATCTAAACTCTTAGAAATTTGTTCTTCAGTACCGTAGCGACGAACGTTAACACCATTTGCGTTCATTTCTTCATCACCTAAAACCAAAGTGTAAGGTACCTTTTGAGTTTGTGATTCACGAATCTTGTAGCCAAGTTTTTCATTTCTGTGGTCTACTTCTGCTCTGAATCCACGCTTAGCTAATTCTTCACGAACCTTGTCAGCATATGCACCGTGAGCTTCTTCGTTAACTGGGATAATTTCAGCTTGAACTGGGGCAAGCCAAGTTGGGAATGCACCCTTGTAGATTTCAGTTAAGTAAGCAATAAATCTTTCCATAGTACCAACAATACCACGGTGAATCATAACTGGACGGTGTTCTTCTCCATCTTGACCAACATAAGTTAAGCCAAATCTTTCTGGAAGCATGAAGTCAAGTTGAATAGTTGACATAGTTTCATCATTACCTAAAGCAGTCTTAGTTTGAATATCAAGCTTAGGACCGTAGAATGCTGCTTCACCTTCTGCTTCAACGTAATCAAGGCCAAGGTCATCCATAGCTGCTTTAAGCATTGATTGAGATGTTTCCCACATTTCATCGTTTGCGTAGTACTTATCAGTGTTCTTTGGATCACGGTAAGAAAGTCTGAAGTAGTAATCAGTAATATCAAAGTCCTTATAAACATCCATGATCAACTTCAAAACTTTAGCAAATTCTTCTCTAATTTGATCAAGTGCTACAAAAGTGTGTCCGTCGTTCAAAGTCATTTCACGTACACGTTGCAAACCTGACAAAGCACCTGATTTTTCATATCTGTGCATCATACCTAATTCAGCAATACGAATTGGTAATTCACGGTATGAACGAATGTGGTGCTTATAGATTTGAATATGTGATGGGCAGTTCATTGGACGAAGTTCAAGCATTTCGCCATCACCCATGTCCATTGGTGGGAACATGTCATCACGATAGTGTGCCCAGTGACCAGAAGTCTTATAAGCATCTACGTTCATTAAGACTGGAGTATAAACGTGTTCATAACCATCAGCTACTTCTTTATCAACGATGTATCTTTCAACAACACGACGAATAGTAGCACCCTTTGGCATCCAGTAAGGAAGACCTGCACCAACTTTAGGATCAACAAAGAATAAGTCTAAGTCTCTACCAATAGTTCTGTGGTCTCTTTCTTTAATTTCAGCACGACGCTTCAAGTCTTCATCTAAAGCAGCCTTCTTGAAGAATGCAGTACCAAAAATTCTTTGAAGCATTGGGTTAGAAGATTTACCTAACCAGTATGCACCGGCAACTGATAAAAGCTTAAAGTTCTTAATTTTACCAGTGTTTGGTAATAAAGCATCAAAGCCAAAGTCAACAAAGTCACCTAACTTGTAAACTGCAACTTCGTCTTCTTCATCTTTCAAAAGATCCAATTTGAATTGGTCATCCTTAAAGATTTCTTCCAATTCACTCTTCTTCATTGAAGTATATTCAATCTTTTCACCATTCTTAATGGCTTTCTGCATTGCCTTTTCAAGTTCTGGTAATTCAGTAACCTTAATTTGATCTTCTTTATCAGTATCTACGAAGAAACCACCTTCGTCAGCTTCGTGCATCCCCAAACTTAATTCTGGGTATTTGCGCTTTGCAACAGCTTCAAGTAAGAATGCTGCAGTAGCACGTAAAATGTCTAAGCCTTCTTCATCTTTATCGGTAATAATAGCTGCGTCTACATCTTCATCAACGATATAATCTAAAGGCTTCATTACTCCATTAATCTTTGCACCAACAGCAGCTTTTCCTAGAGAAGTAGCAATTGAAGATGCTAATTCCTTAACAGAAACTGCCTTATCAAAATCTTTCTTAGAGCCGTCTGGCAAAGTTACAGAAAAACTCATAAATTTTTACCTCCAAATAAAAAATCCCAGCACTAAAAATAGTGCTGGGACGTTAAAATGCGTGGTTCCACCCGAAATTCGAATTAATCATAAAATTAATTCCTCTAAAGGTCGTTAATGGTACCTAGCCAAATATAAAAAATTTCAGGAATGAAATTGGGGTTTTCTTCTAATCAGGAGCTTCCAGAACTAGGCCCCTGTCTCTGAAGTGAAGAAAATCATGTCTTTCATTGACTCTCATTATACTAGCTCATCAAATAGATGCAAGTAAAATTTTAAAATTAATTTCGACGATTTTTGCCACCAACAAAAACTTCTTTACTCAAAAAACGAACTCGTTCCATCAAACGTCTTGCCTTAACTTCATCAACGCTATTTCTAGTTTCGGCAAAATGTTCATTTAAGCCGTCCATTGTTATGTTCGAACTAAAAAATGTTGGTAAAACATTATCCATCCGCTTTTGTAGAATTACACCTAATACATCGTCTCGTGACCATTCACTTAACGTCTCTGCTCCAATATCATCAAAAATCAAAACCGGAGCTGAAGCAATGCGATCAATCTCATCGTTTAAACTATTATCTTGGAAATGGCTTCCTAAACTAGCAATAAAAGAAGGGACATGTAGAAAAACTACTCTACTTCCTTGTCGTGCTATTGCATTAGCTACACCAGCTAGAATATAAGTTTTTCCTACACCAAAATCGCCAGTTAGATACAGTCCCTTTATATGCTTATTTTTTTTAAATTCAGCTAAAAACATTGCTACTTCATTCAAGGCGTTCTCACGTTCAGGAGTTGCATCAACATTTGCTAATTCAACATGACGAAGCTTAGCAGGTAGATCAATCAGTTCAATTCTATTTTCTGCGCGCTTTTTAGCTTCTGAATTCAGTTTTGCTTCAGTAGGGACATAGGTAATATCAATTACTTTTCCATTAAGAAAGAGTTTAGGTGTATATCCCTCCATCACTGGATTAGGTGACTCAATTTGTTCAACATAGTTGAAAATTGTAGGAAGGGATGTCTGGACAATTTCTTTGTTCAATCTTTCTTTATTCTGTGCGAGAAAGGCTTGAACTTTTGGATGCTTTATTGCTGTTTTAGCAATTTTTTTGCTATCTTCACCTAATTTGCGTTTCTTTATAATTCGTGTAATTACTTCAGAAATATCTTCCACCAGTACAACACTTCCTATTCATTTTTACCAAATTCTCTAAAAATTCGATTTCTTTCTTCCGCAGACATCGATATTTTTTTAGACTGATTTTTCTTTTCGTACTCGGCCCAGTCAGTTGTATTGCGGACGGTCTTCTTCTGAGTACGATAAGATGGACGTTTACGCTTATTCTTACGTTCCTTAAGATATGCAATTGCTTCAGTTGGCGTAGTAATTCCCTTTTGAAGCCAATCATTAGCAATTCGATCTGCTAAATTATTAGTTAAGACAGCATCATATTCAAAACAAGTATGAACTATTAGATTAATTAAAGGCGGTGTTAAACCCATCTGATCCTGCAAACGATAAATAACTTTCTTTTCATTAGCAGTTACATAACCACCCTTTTTTTCTTTTAATTCATATAGGTAATCAGTTGGAATTTTACTATCTACTGCTCGAATCAACTCTGCATCTTCTGTTGACAAGTTCTTAATTGTTTTATCGGCATCTTTAGGCTTTTGCTGCAACTGTTTTCTAACCATTTCCTTATTTCGATTAAGGCCAAAGTTTTCGTTAACAGCATTTTGAATTGCATACATATTTAATTTATCTGTACCTGCCGACATAGTAATTAGAGAAGTTTCCACAAATTCCTGTTCCGTTAAGTGATAAAAATCAATAATTTGTTTAATTTCTACCTGATGCTTTAAAACTTCTTCTTTGTCAATATGATAGCTTGCAAAGAGGTCGACTAAAAAGCTCCAATCAATCTTTACAGGCTCATTTCCTAGCTTTATTTCACTCTTATTATCTTTAGGAACTTCAACTGCTGCTTCTTTAACTTCCATCGGAGCATCAATTGCACTCTCAGCACTTAGATGAAATACGTCAAAAAATCCACTAGTAACCTCTTTAGCATCCTTTAATCCAATAAAAGTGCGCGGTGTAAATTTTTCTACTAAGCGATTAAAAGTTACATTTCCAACCCGTTCAAGTAACAAACTAGATAACAAAAATGTATGAAAAAATTCACCAGCTGAGGGAACTTTTTCCACTTCAAAAATCAAAGTTTCTCCTAAAACGGGATTTGACCCTATAAAAGTCTTAATCAACCCTGTTGCTTCTAAATGATGTAGGGTGGAAAATAAATCTTCTAATTTTAGATTTGTCTGGTCTTGAAGTTGATACAAAGTTTTATAATCTTTGGCAAACGGAACTTCATCAAACTCTTTTGTCAAAGTTATATATAATCCTACTCCTTGTATTCCTACAAGGGGTTCAAATAGAGTAGTTAAGACCCTTATATTTTCTTCACTAACAGCTACTTGATTAGCCACATAAAAAGGCTGCTTTGGATCAGCACTTTCAAACACTGACTATCTACTCCTTATCATGCTTAGCCATCATATCTTCCATGGCTTCCATAAATCCTGAAACATCTTTAAATTGACGGTAAATACTTGCAAAGCGAATATAAGCTACATCATCTAAGTTTGCTAACTCTTTCATTACTAAGTTACCAATATCTTTTGATGAAATTTCATTAAGGCCCTGCTTACGAATTTCATTTTCTACATGGTCAACTAAAGCATCAAGTTGTTCACTTGAAATTGGTCTCTTTTGTGCGGCCATCATTACCCCATGTAAAATTTTATCGCGATTAAATGCTTCACGGGTTCCGTCATTTTTAACTACTAATAAAGGTGAACGTTCTACTCTTTCAAAAGTTGTAAAACGAAAACCACAATTTTCACATTCTCTACGTCTTCTAATTGATCTATTTTCATCACTTGGACGAGAATCAATTACTCTTGAAGCATTTTTATGACAGTTTGGACATTCCATTTTTTTACCTGCCTATCTCTTGTAATAAATCAGATAATTTTTTCTCTAAGTCACCTATTGTACCAGTATTAGCCACTACATAGGTAGCCCTTTTTTCTTTTTCACTTAACGGCATTTGATTATTTATTCTAACTATAGCTTCTTTTTTAGTGAAGTCATTTCGTTTCATTAAACGTTCAATCTGTAATTCTGGTGAAATAGAAATAACCAAAACACCGTTACATAAACTTTCAAAGCTAGATTCAAATAATAAGGGCACATCAATTACAACTAAATTTTCTTGATTTGCACGATATTGTGCCATTTGTTGTTTAATTTCTTGGTGGACAAGTGGATGTGTTAATTCATTAAGTTTTTTCAACTTAGCTTTATCGTTAAAAACTATTCCACCTAACTTACGACGATTGATCGTTTGATCATCATTAAGAATATTGGTACCAAAATAATCTACTACTGCTTTGTAGCCATTTTGCCCAATTTCCATTATTTTATGAGCAATCAAGTCTGAATCAATAATTGGAATTTTTTTCTTTTTAAAAAATTCATCAGCTGTACTTTTACCACTAGCAATTCCACCAGTTAAACCTAAAAAATATGTCATTTGTATTGCACCTGACAATGCGGACAGAAAGTAGTTCCGCGTCCATTTACTTTAATTTTCTCTAGAATAGTGCCGCAATTATTACACTCTTCACCCGCATGACCGTAAACTTGGAGCATATTTTGGTAACCACCTATATCACCATTAGCATCCAAATAAGTATGTACCGTAGTACCACGCTCTTTAGTTGCAACAGTAATCGTATGATTTATATTGTGATATAAATCTACTATCTTGTCAGCAGGAATTGACTTCGCACTACTTAAGGGATGAATTTTACTCTGCCACAATACTTCATCAACATAAATATTTCCTAAACCACAAACTACGGTTTGATCTAAAAGAGTATTCTTAATATTCTTCTTCTTTCGACTCAGAGCATTAATAAAGTATTCTACACTAAACTCTTCAGTATTTGGTTCAGGGCCAAGGTGCCGAATTCCAGTTGTCTGCTTTTCTGTACCGGTTTCTACTAGATGCATTCTTCCGAATTTACGTACATCAGCATAGCGCAGAGCAGTTCCATCAGTAAAAACAAATTCCACATGCTCGTGCTTTCCTTTAGGCTGATCAGGAGTTACTAAATGATATTTTCCTTCCATTCGCAAATGCGAAACCATCGTCAAGCCGTCATTGAATCTAAATAGTAAATACTTGCCATAACGATCAATTTTTAAAATTTTTTTATTCGTTAATTTTTTAACGAATTCATCTGGATCATTAACTATAATCTTTGGATACCAAATAATAATTTTAGCAATTGTTTTTCCTTTAACTAAAGGAATTAGAGTTCTTCTAACTGTCTCTACTTCTGGCATTTCGGGCATCGTATCACCTACTTACTGTTTATTTTGCATCGTACCAATTATGACCCCAATTAGAATCAGCAATTAGTGGAACATCTAATTTGACAGCTGACTGCATAACTTCTGGAACAATTTTCTTAATTGTATCTAACTCATCTTTTGGCACATCAAAAATCAATTCATCGTGTACTTGTAAAACCATTTTAGTCTTTAAATGTAGTTCATCAAGTTTTTTCTGCATATTAATCATGGCAATCTTAATAATATCAGCTGCTGATCCTTGAATTGGAGAATTAATTGCAGTTCTTTCCGCAAAACTTCTGACATTAAAGTTCTTTGAATGAATATCTGGTAAATACCGTCTTCTATGCATAATTGTTTCTGCATAGCCATTCTCACGAGCCTTTTTAATTGCGTCATCCATATAATTTTTAATTTGAGGATATTGTTCAAAGTAATTTTCAATAAACGTCTTAGCCTGCTTACGACTAATACCTAAGTTTTTAGATAAGCCATAGTCTGAAATACCATAAACGATACCAAAATTAACAGCTTTAGCATGTCTACGCATTAATGGCGTTACTTCATCAGGTGAGTCCAAGTGGAAAATCTTCATTGCAGTGTGGGCATGAATATCATAGCCTGACTTGAATGCTTCTTGCATATGTTCATCCCCAGAAACATGAGCTAGCACTCTTAGTTCAACCTGAGAATAATCACAAGAGAAAATATACCCATCTTTTGTTGAAGGAACAAAAGCTTTTCTAATCTGCTTTCCTTCATTAGTTCTGGTTGGAATATTTTGTAAATTAGGATCAACTGAAGAAAGACGACCGGTAGCTGTTAAAGTCTGTAAATAACGAGTATGGATTCTTCCATCAGGCTGAATACATTCAAGCAAGCCCTTAACATAAGTGTTTTGAATTTTAGCAATTTGACGATAGTCCAAAATTTCTGAAACAATTGGACTTTTCATTTTTAATTGCTCTAATACTTCAACAGATGTTGAGTAACCAGTCTTAGTCTTCTTAATTGGTGGTAAACCTAATTTTTCAAAAAGGATATGCCCCAACTGCTTAGGTGAGTTCAAGTTAAATTCTTCACCAGCCTGTTGATAAATCTTATGTTCTAGTTCTTGTAACTTAACTGCAAAATCATTACCTAATTGATTCAAAACGGATGCTTCAACCTTGATTCCAGTAATTTCCATCTTTGCTAAGACGAAAGCCACTGGAATTTCAATTGTTTCATATAAATCATCTTGTTCATGATCTTTTAGTTTTTCAAGAAGTGGAGTCTTTAATTTCTCAATTACGGCGACTTTAGCTGCTAAATGTTCAAAGAATTCATTATCGTCAGGTACAGCTTGTTTTTTACCTTTTCCGTAAACTTCTAAATCAGTCTTTACAGAATAATCGTCATATAAATGAGCTACTTCTCCAAGATCATTCGAATTATTTTCATTATTAACTAAATATGAAGCAAGAAGCATATCATAGTCTAGACCTTCTGCCTTGAGATTTAGTCGATGTAAACCTACATAAGTTCTTTTAATATCAAAAACATTCTTTTTGATGGTCTTATCTTCTAGCATTTTACGAAGTGGATTTTCTTGCAACAAAACTGGATCTTTAGATACATAAATCTTATTACCAACTTTTAGAGAAAAGCCTTCAATTGGAGCCAGATGATAATTATCACCTAGCATTGCTAAATAAAAAGTTACTTCTTTTTCACTGATTTTATCTAGTTCAACGATATTTTCCTTAGTTAATTCAAGATATTCATATTTTTCAATCTCCTGTTCACTACTAGTCGTACCCGTGCTACCTAATTCTGCTAAGAATTTCTTAAATCCTAAACGTTCATACAAATTACGCAAATCTTCAATATTTGGTTCTTGTAATTTAGTATCAGCCAGAGTTACTTCCACTGGCGAATCACGATCAATAGTGGCCAACTTTTTAGCTAAAAATGCCTTATCTTTATCATTAATTAAGTTTTCTTTTAGCTTAGACTTTTTCATTTCGTCTACATGTTCATAAAGTTCTTCAATAGAACCATATTTTTGAATTAGACGGGAGGCAGTTTTTGGGCCAACCTTAGTTACACCAGGATAATTATCTGAACTATCCCCCATCAAAGCTTTCATATCAATGAATTCGGTTGGAGTAACACCGTTAACGTCTTTCATATGGTCTGGAGTATATGCTTCTGTATCGCCAACTCCATTTTTAGTAATTAATACTGTAGTTTTATCAGATGCAAGCTGAGTTAAATCTCTATCTCCAGTCACAATATCAACTGTATACCCAGCATCTTCTCCCATCTTAGAAAGTGTTCCAATAATATCATCAGCTTCATAATTCTTTAGCTCATAACTCTTTATTCCTAAGTCTTTAAGCATTTCACGAATTACAGGAAGTTGCTCTGACAATTCACTCGGTGTTTTTTGGCGACCACCTTTATAATCTTGATACATCTCAGTTCTAAAAGTAACTTTTCCTGCATCAAAAGCAACTAAAACATTAGTTGGATTAGTCTGTTTCATGATTGCGTCAAGCATATTTTTAAAAGTAAAAATTGCATTTGTATGCAAGCCATCTGGACTAGTAAAACGATCAAGCTGACGGTATAAAGCATAAAAGGCACGAAAGGCCACAGAGTTGCCGTCAATTAAAAGTAATTTCTTTTGTGCCATATTTTTCTCCTTAAATAAAAAACTGTCAAATTAGTCTCTTAACTATTTTAACAGTTTTTCTTCTATGATTTAATTATCTACTTTGCTTTAGTTTTCTTTCAAACTAACTCTTTATTAATATTGATATAAACAAAAAAAGAAACCACATCTCTGCTATAATGTGATTTCTTTTATCGAATGCTTAAGTAAAAAATAATTAATAATTATAGGGGAATATTTTTACTTAGATTCTACTTTTTTCGTGAAAATAGTTACTTTTTGTTGATAGTCATCTATCAACAAGTTTAAATTTTGTCGACCTTTCCATTGTCCATAGCCCAAGATCGACATGCCTAAAGATTTCAGCTTTTGACAAAGCGCTTTCATAGATCCGCTATATATTTATAATATGTAATTACATATTTGAAAGAAGGATTAAAAATGAAATACACTATTGATGATTTTGCCCGCTTAATTGACCATACTAATTTACACGCTGATGCTTCTAATGAAGATATGAAGAAACTATGTGATGAAGCGAAGAAATACCACTTCAAAATGATGGCTATCAATTAGGTTCAATCTAAGTTTTGTTCAGAACAACTTAAGAATACTGATATTGACACAGGAACAGCAATTGCTTTTCCATTAGGCCAACAAACTATCGAATCAAAAGTTTTTGATACTGAAGATGCTATTAAAAATGGCGCTAATGAAATTGACTATGTAATTAATATTACTGAATTAAAAAATAAAAATTATGCTTATATTAAAGAAGAAATGAAGCAAATGGTTGATATTTGCCACAAATATCATGTGTTATGTAAAGTGATTTTTGAAAATTGTTACCTAACCAAAGAAGAAATCAAAAAATTAGCAGAAATTGCGAAAGAAATTAAACCTGATTTTATTAAAACTTCTACAGGCTTTGGCCCATCTGGAGCAAAGGTTGAAGATGTAAAATTGATGAAGTCAATCGTTGGGGATGATGTAAAGGTCAAAGCAGCTGGAGGCATTAGAAATAGTGACGATTTCTTAGCAATGGTAAGAGCCGGTGCAGACCGTATTGGCTGTAGTGCTGGTGTTAAAATAATTGAAGCTATTTTAAAACAAAAATTATCGATCAAACCTATCCTCTTAATAGTTTATTGCCAAAAGAAATTGAACTAGCTGCTGAATTCAATACAAGTCGTCCGACAATTAACCATGCAATTCATAATCTAGTTCAACAAGGATTCTTAGAGCAACGCAAGCGATTAGGTACTATTGTTAAAAGAAACAAGATTACACAAGAATTTACTCATATAATACAAAGTTACAACCAAGAAATGGATGATAAGGGATTAAAAGCGATAACTAAAGTGATCTCTTTTGATAAAATTAATCCTACTTCAGAAATACAAAGTGCTTTAAACTTATCTACTTCTGACTCAGTCTTTAAATTAGTTAGACTAAGATATGTAGACATGTCTCCAATTGTTGAAGTAACTACTTATATTCCTACTAAACTTGTTCCAGATCTAAATAAAATAGATTTTTCACAAGCATCCTTATACGATGAACTTAGGAAAAGAAATTTACCTGTCAACCATGTCACAAGAAAATTAGAAGTTAAAAAAGCTTCTTCAACTATATCTAAAACTTTAAAAATTAAGGAAAATGATCCTGTTTTTTACTTTCATAGTTATGGAGATACAAAAAAGGATCAAAAAATAGAATACTCAATTGCCACTTACCGTGGAGATTTGAACTCGTTTATTATTGATCTCAATATTAACTAAAAAGGATTGATTATATCTTTTACTTTATTGCAAAAGTCTAGTCAATCCTTTTATCATAATTAAAACTATTCAATTAAAGTAACTCTTCATAAGCATCTTCATACTTAGGAATATCACCAGCACCCATAAATACAACAACTGCCTTCTTGTGCTTAGTTAAATCAGCGATGTTGTCTAAATCAATTACTTCTGAACCAGGAATATTATTTACTAAATCTTCACTTGAAATATCTCCACTTGCTTCACGTGCAGAAGCATAGATAGGAGTAACATATGCTTTATCAACATCACGTAAGATTTCTTCGAAATCTTTTTGATATTTCTTAGTTCTTGAGAAAGTATGTGGTTGGAAAACTACCACTAATTCTTTATCTGGGAATTTTTGACGGGCAGCTTGAATAGTTGCACGCATTTCTGTTGGGTGGTGAGCATAATCATCAATTACGGAAACATCCCCAAAATCTTTTTCGGCAAAACGTCTTTTTGCGCCCTTGAAAGTAAGCAGACCTTCCTTAATATCATTCATTGGAACTTTTTCAGTATAAGCAACTGCAATTACGGCAGTAGTGTTTAAAATACTGTGATCACCAAATAAGTGAATTTCAAAACGGCCAAGATCTTTTCCATGTGCTAAAACATTAAATTTAGAGCCAGTAGTTGTCTTTTCAATATTAACTGCTTGAAAATCGTCAGTGTCCTTGAAGCCATAAGTATACTTAGGAATATCAGTCTTTAAACTTTGCAAACGCTTGTCATCTCCCCAAACAAAGAGAGCCTTCTTAGTTTGATCAGCCGCAGTTTGAAAAGCACTAGTGTAATCATCTTGATCCTTAAAGTAATCTGGGTGATCAAAATCTATGTTAGTCATAATTTGGTAATCTGGGTGATATGCCAAGAAGTGACGACGGTATTCATCTGCTTCATAAACAAAGAAGCGAGAATCAGCAACACCCTTGCCTCGGCCATCTCCAATTAAGTATGAAGTAGGCGCTACTTCACCTAATACGTGAGCTAAAAGACTAGTAGTTGAGGTCTTTCCGTGAGTACCAGATACCCCAATTGAAGTATGCATTTGTACAATCTCTTCAACAGTATCAGGGTAACTTTGCCATTCAACATTTTTATCTAAGCAAGCTGCTACTTCTGGGTTATCTTGTTTAAATGCATTTCCCTTAACAATTACTTGTTCATCATTGCTTTTAATATTTGCTGGATCAAAATCTTTTACTTCAATACCAGCTTTTTCAAGTGGAACTTGTGTGAAAGTATACTTTTCAATATCTGAACCAGCAACGTTATAGCCTAAATCATGTAAAACTAAAGCTAATGATGCCATGCCAGTTCCTTTAATACCAATGAACCAAATTTGTTTATTTTTATCTAACATATTATTAATATCTCCATTGTTTATGCCAAAATATTCGCTTTAATTCTACCATTTTTAACACAAAAAAAGAACATAACACAGCGTTATGTTCCAATTAGAAAGTAGTAAACTCATCCATGCTTCCTACTTTCTTTATTTTTTTAATTTCAACCAAATTAATTATATTGAACCCTAAAAATATTAAGTAACTTTGATCATCAATTCGCGCCAAAACCGTTTCTTACATTCTCACTATAACACTTTTTTCAATTAAATAACACGATAAAAATGTCGAGTACATATGGATTTTGATTCATATATTCATAGTTCTACCATTGCACAAGACTATTAGCAAATAGAAGCTGACATATAATTCATCAGAAGAAGTTTAAAATTACACTAGCCTAAATTTTACCTAATATTTTAGTACCATGAGCTTGAGTGACCCCGATTGTTTCTATAACAGAATTTACATTCTTATCTGTTATACCACCACCAGGTAAGATCTCAATTTTACCCTTAGCTTGTTTATTAAATTCTTTTAAATTTTCAAAACAATCAGTAATTGGACGATCTAATGATCCACCATGAGTAAGAATACGTGCAACTTTGTTTTTAGATAGCCATTCTAAGGCCTCTTTCTGCTTTGAAGCTATTAGTTCATCAAAAGCCATATGCATTACAACTTCTAAATTTCCAGCATGGGCAGTTGCGATAAGCTGCTTCATTGCGGTTTTATCTAGCTGTTTATTATTAGTCAAACAACCAAATGCTATACCGTCTGCATTGAGTAAACTACACATTTGAATATCATTATTCATTATTTCTAACTCATCAGCAGTGTAAACAAAATTTCCGCTACGCGGTCTAATCATTACGATTACTGGCACGTTATACCTATGGGCAAACTCCACCGTCTTTTTAATTACACCAAATGATGGCGTTGTTCCCCCAGCAGCTAAATCATTATTTAACTCTATTCGATTAGCACCACGCTTGATCATCAAAGGCACATTAGTAAAATTTTCCACACATACTTCCTTGATCATTTGTTATACCTCGCTAAAGTCAATATCTAGATCTTTCTCAGCAGCAGCTTTTTCTTCTTTAAGATATTGCTTATCTAGCATTTTCACAAATGGATAGTAAATTAAAATATTTAAAATAATCTCCACAATTTGTAATGCAGATCCTGTCCAACTTCCTGTTGCTAACCACCCAGAAATAATTGGTGGAGTGGTCCAAGGTAATTGAACACCATTTGTCCAAGCTACCCATCCCAAGTTCATTACAATTCCTGAAATCAATGTATTTAAAACTGGACATAAAATAAATGGAATAACTATAACAGGGTTTAAGACTACCGGTAAACCAAAAATAACAGGTTCATTAATACCAAAAATTCCAGGCAAAATTGCCAATTTACCTAACTCAAGCAATCTTTTTGATTTACAAATTGCAAATACAACAATTAATAAAGCAAGTGTACTACCACCACCGCCATATGTTGTAAATAAATCAATAAAAGGTTGAGTATAGATATGTGGCAATGAAGCATGGTTCTGAAATGCCTTTAAGTTGTCTTGCGTTGAAACAAAGAATATAGGTTGCCATACTGAATTTGTAATTGAAGGTCCATTAATACCAAAGAACCAAAAGAAACTTGCTAGGAAATTGTATAGCAAAACTGATGGTAAAGAAATACCTACATGTTTCAATGGTGTCTGTAAAATCGTGTAAATAAAGTTATACGCTGTATGAAAACTAGTTAAAGAGAATAGAATTCTTATTAGAAAGAAGAAAACAACGACTAATGCACTTGGAATCAAAGCATCAAATGATTTCGTAACTGCCGGCGGAACACCATCTGGCATCTTAATAGTCCAATTACGCTTTATCGCAAATCTATAAATTTCGACAGATATTAAGGCAATAATAATTCCTAAAAAAATACCATTAGGCCCTAAGAACTGAGTTTCAACTGCAGAAACAGTTTTCTTCCCCAAGACAATAGAAGTAGGAGTCAAAATTAAAAATGATATAAATGAAACCATCCCTGATTGAATGGGATCTAGTCCTCTATTCTTACCATATGCATATGCAATCGCAATTGCTGATAATATTCCCGTAAAGCTAAAGACAGAATTAGATACAGCACTAAACCATTCAGGAAATTGTGGTCCACATACTTTAATCCAAAATTCAGACCAGCCTGGAATTGGAAAATTACCAATAAGTAAAAATATAGAAGTAACTATGATCAGAGGTGTAATAATCAAAAAGCCATCACGCAATGACATTAAAACAACATTATTCCCTAGCTTCGAGGCAACTGGCATCAGCACCTTCTCAAATTTCTTTTGCATTTTAGAGCCTCCAACTGAAAAAACTAATAGCAGTAACTTCCCTTAAATTTTGCAATATCTCCTTTATTTGTTAAAATTTGACACCCCTTAGCCAAATTATCTAAGGATTCAGCAAGACCGGTACCACCTTTTTTAGGCATCTTAACAATTGGAAATTTGTCTTTATATTTTTCAATAAGTTCTTGATTCTTTTCTTTTGCTATAGCTCCGATTACAGGAATGCTAGTGTTTTCTGTAATTGCAGTTCCAATTTCTACCGCCATTTCAGCGAAATCATGATAATCAAATGTTGGCCCAACGATAACTACATCAGCCTCCATTTTTTCAGCCATTTTTGAAAATTTCCTCTGTACGATTTCTTTATTTTGTTGATAATATTTCGGTCCACAGTAAAATGTACCAATGATCTCTCCGTTTACAGCCTCTAAAGCCTTCTCGACATTATCAGCACTTCCCATTGCAATCTTTTTACCGCCTAACGGTGTGTCGCTTCTCTCATCCCCACCTAAACCAGCTTGAATCTGGTCAAGAATAATAATGGTTTTCATAATATGTCACCTTCCTACACTATAGGTGCGTGAATCCTTTTTTCGTACGCATCAAGCCATTCTTGGCTAACAGGCTCAATTTTAGTCTTCATATTATCTATTGGGTTAGCCATCAAAATCACAGGTTTTTGCTTATCAGTTGCAACACAAAATGTAAACTCAACGTTAGTAGCTACTCCCCATTCTCCTTTATTATTCATTGCAACTAATGAAAACTCTCCAGCTTTGCCATAGCGCTTTTTTAAATCTTTTATAAATGGATAAACTGCATGATTGCAAGCATCTTGTGGCAATTCACCTTCCCGCATTCTCCTAACAATTTCATATGATAAGCAGCCTTTCATAATGTCTTCTCCAAGACCTGTTGCCGCAGCACCACCAACTTTACTATCAACATAAAAACCTGAACCAGATAATGGCGAATCACCTACACGACCATCTTTTTTCATAAATAACCCCGATGTTGAAGTTGCAGCTGCCATTGAGTTATTTTTATCTAAAGTAATAGCACCTACAGTGTCATGCCCATCATATGGGTTCAAATTCTGCTGTTCAATTTCTTTACAACGCTTTTGCCAACGTTTTTTAGCACGTTCTGTTAACATATTTGTCATTTCAAAACCATGTAAACTAGCAAACTTGGTTGCTCCTTCGCCAACTCTAAAGCTATTATAATGTTCATGACTCAAGGCCCGCGCAACAGATACAGCATGCATTACATTTTCAATCGCCCCAACAGCTCCTTGAGCTAGCGTATCTCCATTCATGAAAGCTGCATCCATTTGTACAACGCCTTCTTCGTTTGGAAGACCTCCATAGCCAACTGACTTATAATACGGATATGCTTCAACTGTATTAATTAATTTTTCAACTGCATCTCCCGCAGTACCATTTTCTTTCAAAATTGTACTAGCCTTTTCGACCCCTTCATTTGCCATTCGCCAAGTTGCAATTGTTCCCCATGACATAGCAAAAACTTCCTCTCTATTCTAAAGAACCTAATCTTTCCAAGCTTCTCATATATATTTTGATACTTAATAAAAGGTCTTTTAAATTCATCCATTCATTTTCTTTGTGAGCTATTCCTTTTTGTCCTGGAAAAGATGGTCCAAAGGCAATGATATTTGGCATTACTCGAGCATAAGTAGCTCCGGTTGTTGTAACTGGCGTCCCATCAAGTCCAGTCACTTCTTCATATACTTCAGATAAAATTTGTATAAATTTAGAATTTTTATTATGCATTACACTAGGAATACTACGTATAACTTTAATATTACTGTTTACTGGGATATTATTTTTGATTCCTTCTGTAATTTGCTCCTCTTGATATGACACTGGATAACGAATAGCTATTTCTATTTGCATACCATTATTTTCAATACTTAAACCGGTAGGAGTCATAATTAATTTTCCAGAATCATTATCATGAAACTCAATTCCTAGTCCTTCTCCATAATGCATTCGATGGAGAGCTTTAACAATCCATTTAAAATAACTATTTAATTGCCCTGAAACTAACTTTTCATCAACTATTTTCTTAGCTAAGTATGTTATGGCATTCTTTCCCATTTCTGGAGCATTACTTGGAACTCTTATACCATGACTCTCAATTCTTCTATTTTTAATTTCTACACTTAATTCATCAGGCACATGATCTTTTGCCATATCCCCTTGCAGATTCTTCACTTGATTTAGACTTCCATCTGAGATTGGTGTAAAAATAGAATAATTTACGATTCCGCGTTCCCCATATACTACTGGATATTTACAATCAGCTGTCCAACCAAAGATTGGTGGTTTTTCCTTCTTTAAATATAAAGGCACATCATTAGAGCCACTTTCTTCATCTGATCCAAAAACTAATCTAATCGTCTTTTTAGGCTTATAACCAAGATCCTTAAGCATTTTCATTGCCCATAATGTTGCTAGTGCAGGACCTTTATTATCTAGTATTCCTCTACCATACAATCGACCATTCTCAACGGATAAATCCCATGGATTAAACTTCCACTTATCACCTACTGGCACTACATCTAAATGATCAATAATACCAATATAATTCTCATCGTCATCTCCCCATTGCGCATATACCATCGCATTATTAACAATTTTTGCTTTAAATCCACATTTTTCAATAATTGGAACTATAGTTTCTAATGCTTTTTTAGGTCCTTTACCAAATGGAGCGTCTTTTTCTGAACTGCCTTTAACGCTTGGAATTTGCATAATTGTGCGTAAATTTTCTAAAAATACTTTTTCATTTGTACTTATAGCTTTGTTAATTTTCTCTTCTGATATCATTGTCTTAATCCTTAAAACTAAACTATCTCAACCTAGTTAGTGTTGACTTGAATGAATATTTATCAGCTCGATAAAATGATGTATCAAAGAAAATAGGGATTGCATCTGGCGTATAGGTTATAGTCTTAACTTTAAATATTGGCTGTTGTCCCTTAATGTTCAAATATTTAGAAATTTCATCAGTAACCATAATTGCTTCAATTTCTTGATGTGCATAAACAATTTCGATATTTTCATTTAAAATTTTAAATAAAGATTGTTCAAAATCGGCCAATGTCTTATTTTTTATATATTCATCACAAATAAGAATTTTTTCGAGAGTCATCGGGTCATTATCCCAATAACGTATTCTTTTTAACTCAAAAACTTTTTTATCTAATCTATCGTCTAGTGCCAATATTTCACTAATTTTTCTACTCGGATTTCTAATAGGAGCAAATTTTAATACTTTAGTGTGTGCCGTTTTTCCATGTTCTTTAGCAACTTCAGTAAAACTTTGTAATCCTCCCCTACCAGATTCAATTTTTGAATTTCTTTCAGCACCTAACATTACATAGGTGCCTTTACCCGGATCTTTTACTAATATTTTGGCATTTATCAAACGACTAATTGCTTTTCTAATCGTCAAACGTGAAACATCAAATTCTTGCGCTAATTGATATTCAGAAGGCAGTCGCTGACGGCTGGTATATGTTTCATTTCTAATTCTTTCTCTGATTATCTTTACTATCTCTTCAACCTTTGTCATCATTTTCACCAGCTTTTTCTTATTTAAGTGTCTTTTCATAGTATATTCTATGCTGTATGTTCTTGAATGTAAACGCTTTAGTAAGAAAAATCTCACTAAAAATATTGATTAATTCCTTAGTGAGATCAAAAAAAAGAGCCCATTACCATCAATGAGCTCCCCTTATATAAATATATTAAATTATATTACAAACTAATTTGGCCACTAGCTAATAATTCATCGCACTTAGTTGGCTCAAACTCGTCTCCAGCATTAAAGTCATCAGGAACAACCATAATACCACGCTTTTGAGGAGCATGAGCTAATCCTAATTCACGTGCCGAACAAATCATACCGTATGAATCAACACCACGAAGTGCACCTGGCCAAATTTGTTGACCATTTGGCATTAAAGTACCAGGAAGTGCCACAACTACCATTTGGTCTTGAGCAATATTTGGAGCACCACAAACGATTTGATGTTCTTCACCATTACCCACATCCACAGTAGTTACATGTAAGTGATCTGAATCTGGGTGTGCTTCACAAGTCTTAACGTAACCATAAACAAGAGTTGGCTTGCCAATTTCTAGCTTAGTATCAAAACCAGCTTCAGCAATTTTCTTGTTTAAAGCATCAACTAATTCTTGTGTTGGTTTAACTTCACCATTTGGTAACTTATCGTAGTCTAAAAAGCTACTTACGTTAAAGAAATTAAATCCAATAACTTCTCCATCCTCATTTTCAACTCTTGTAACTTGATCTTTTTCTGTGAATTTACTGCGACCTTTATCTTGGTCTAAAATCGCAATTAAAGTATCAGGGTAACTTGTTTTATTGGTAGAAACAATCATTTCTAGTAAATTTCCTTTCCTAGACTATTTGAGAGAGTTAAGGAAGTTTTCTACTTCTTCTTTAGTCTTTCTGTCCTTATTTACTAGTCTACCAATTTCTTTGCCATCTTGGTAGACAACAAAGCTAGGAATTCCAAAGATATTTAATTCTTTGGCTACATCAATTGATCCATCACGGTCAACTTTATAGAATTTTGCATCAGAATTATCTTTTTCAATTTGTGGTAAAAATGGGTCTAAGAAGCGACAATCTGGGCACCATGTAGCTGAAAATAGTAATACTACTTTTCCATTTTTGGTAATTTCTTTTAACTTCTCAGGAGTTAATTCTTTAATTTCTTCCATTTATCTCACCTTTTCTTACTTTTTATAAGTTATAATTATTTTACATCCTTTTATTTCAAAAATCTAGTCTCAGATCTTTTAGCTTAAATTAAAAACGATCTACAATAAAAATATAGAAAGAAGGTATTAAAATAATAGTTGATATGAATAAGGATTTACTCCATGCCGGTTATCGATTACACTTAGTTTTTGACGAAATGGTTCAAGATATTAGAAAAGATCCTGATAATTGGATTATGATTATTGAAAAAAATATTGACCAAATTTCCTCATTAATTTCTACATATCATAAAATCGCAGCTACAATTACTACCAATACTCGGAAAAATGGGCTACCTGCCCACTTAAAATCAGCTTCAGATGATACTTTAAAAGTGATGGACGGATTTAATGATGAGATTCTTACTTTTGACAATTTTGTCTATAACAGTGACCATATCAAAGCCTTTACTAATTTTTTTAGGGCAGTCAATTATACAAATGAATTACTCCTAGAATTAAAATTACAAAATAAATAATTAGACTAAAAAAGTGCCTAGAATTAAATTTTTCTAGGCACTTTTTTGTCTTTTCAAAGTATTCTTATCAATTTATTTTACAAAATGTGCATGCAAGCAGTAAATTGGATTACCCTTAGCTGCAAATTTATGTTCATATTCAGTCTCAACATTTCTTTCAAAAATTTCATCATCTGCGTGATGTAAATCTAGACTTACATAATCAAATTTCATTCCATAATTGTTAAGACTTACTAAACTGTATTCAAACAATCCTCGATTATCTGTCTTAAATTCTAAATGTCCTTCTGGCTTTAAAATTTGACGATACTTATCTAAAAAGCTCTTATAAGTTAATCTACGCTTTTCATGACGTGTCTTTGGCCAAGGATCAGAAAAGTTTAAATAAACAATGTCTACGCTATTTTCTGGTAAATACATTGCAATATTAGCAGCGTCTGCACACATTAATTGCAAGTTATCGATCTTTTCTTCAAGCTTAGTTCTTAAAATCATCCCAGCAGCTGTTGTTTGAAGTTCTACTCCAATAAAATTCATCTCAGGATGTTCTTTAGCTAAAGTAGTAATGAATTGACCCTTTCCTGAACCAATTTCAATTGCTAATGGCTTAGAAAAGTCCTCGAATCTTTCTTCCCAGTTAATTTTCTTATCTGGATCCGGCTCGTTTAAAATTGCTTCTGGATGTTCAGCTACTAATTTTTGAGCCCAAGGCTTATTTCTTAATCTCATTTTTTCACAACCTAATATCTAACTTTTTTAAATAACTGTTCAATTTTACTTGGTAAATAAAAATATAGCAATAAAAATGTTAAGGCAAGCAAAGAAATAATTCCACCAAATGCTTCTAATTTTTGCGGAGAAAAGATTATTATTGCTAAACTAATTAATCCCCATTCAAGTAACATTCCCTTTTGAAGAACTTTTCGTAGAGCTTGTCCTCTAGAAGCAAACGGAATTGGCATTACATGATACATCATATTATGCTCATACACTGTTCCTAAAGGAATCAATTGATAAAGAGTTAAGAAAATTATCAAAGCACCTGTACCAATTGCCCAACCTGCGTCTTGTAAGCATGCAATTAATAAAATTGCAAACAGAATCATTCTAATCAATAAATTACTGTACTCAGGATCTCGCAATAATACTCTTTGGTAAATGAAAGTATTTGGCGTTTGATCTGTTGTTTTAATTAAAAAGTCTAAATATTTTCTTCTAGAAATTCGTACTTTCTTATCAGGTACATCAGTAAACATACTATAGAAATTATTTAGTAAATCTACTCTTCGTTCTTCATAATCTAATGCCTTATACCAGTCAAACATCTTTCCTTGTGGCAAATAGTCTACTCCAACCCAAGCAGCAATTGCTATCGTAGTATAAATAATTGGATTAGGATAATGGCCTAAAAAGGAAAGATACAAGACTAGAAAATTAATTCCTAGGTATAGCCAAGTATTGTAATAATCAAATTTGTTAAAATAGAAACTTCTAACAATCAATTTAAATTGCACATTCTTACTGACAATCAAACCAATCACAATGAAAATCAGGCCACCAATTGAAAAGCCAGCTCTCATTGTCGCAAAAGGCAATAAAATTCCTGATACCAGAATAATTAAAACAACAGGTAAGATCATATTATGCAGATATAAAGGCTTAAAGTATGCCTTCATTTCGTTATCTTGATTAAAAAGAAAATGTTCATCTGCCCTATCAAATAAAGTAGCAAAATGACCAACTCCCAAAGTTGCAGTCCAAATTAAGGCTAAAAGGGGCTTATAAAACCAAAGATTATTTGGCCATTTTTTTATGTTTTGTGCATACCAAAACATTAAAGCTCCAAATAGAAAAATCAAAGCCAAAATAAAAAAATCGTTAAAAACTAAAGTCAAATAATGCATCTGTTTTTTGAAGTTTTTATTGAGTCTATTTTTAATTAAATCAGTCATGTTTCTTCACCGTTTCCTGATTTAAAATTTGATATAAGCGATCAAAGGAATCGCTTGGCTTTAATCCATAAAACTGTCTAATTTCATTTAAACTACCTTCAGTTTCAATCGTGCCATTATTTAAGACAGCAAATGTTTGAACAGCTTCTTGTGCTTCAGCCAAAACATGAGTAGTCATTAAAACCATCTTTTGATCAGCAACAGCTTCTTTAACTAAATCAATAAAATTAGCTACCGCTAAGGGATCAAGACCAGTAAATGGTTCATCTATTACCAACAAATCCGCATTTGCTAAAAAGCTAGTTACAATCATTACCTTTTGTTTCATCCCTTTAGAAAAGTTAATTGGAAGCCAATCCAGCTTATTTTCTAAACGAAACATTTTGCATAATTCTTTTGCTCGTGCCCAAGCTTGATCATGATCCAAATTATAGGTAAGCATTACTAACTCTAAATGCTCTTTCAAAGTTAATTCTGGATATAAAATTGGGGTTTCTGGAATATAAGCAACCATCTTTTTAAATTCGGCAGGATTTTCAGTTAAGCTTACCCCATTCAAAATAATATTGCCTTTTTGCATTCTTAATAATCCAAGCAAGTGCTTAATTGTTGTTGATTTACCAGCACCATTTAATCCAATTAAACCAACAGCTTGTCCAGGTTCAATTGTTAAATTTACATTTTTAATGACATTAATCCCAGAGTATCCTCCAGTTAAATTTTCAATTTTAAGTGCCATTACTTTTTCCTCTCTACTGCAATAAGATACATATTTATGATAGCATGAACATAAGTTAAACTAAATTTTCTTTTCATTAAGAAAGGGGTCTTATCATGACAGAATTAGAAAAGGATTGTTTATTTTGTAAAATCATTAGAGGAGAAATTCCTTCTTACACAGTTTTTGAAAACGATGATGTCAAAGCTTTTCTTGATATTTCACAAGTAACTAAAGGACATACTCTCATTATTCCTAAGAAGCACTTAGTTAACTTCTTTGACTACAGCCAAGAAGATGCTGCTAGATTTTTACAATATATTCCTGTTATTACACAAGCAATTAAAAAGTCTGATCCAACCATTAAGGGATTGAATGTTGAAGTAAACAACGGTGAAATCGCTGGACAAGTTGTCATGCATTCACATATTCATTTAATTCCACGTAGAAGCGAAAATGATCCTGTTTCTACTCCTCACGTAAACAATGCAGACGAATATTCAGAAGAAGATTATCAAGCGGTTGCAAACGCTATCAAAAATAATCTATAATACCAGTAATTTTGCCTTTAATGCGGTACAATAAAGGTGGTTATTAAGTTAAAAATTATTGAATAGATAAGAGGTATACATTATGTCTGGATTTTTATTAGGAATTCTTACAGGTACTGTTGCAGGTGGCTTATTGTCATACGCCAAGAATCCATTAAGTGGTAACTCAATTAGAAGTGATGTTAAGGATTCTGCAGATAATTTCACTGATTCCGTTCACCGGGTTAAGACAATTTATGATGAACTCGAAGAAAAGAGAATGGAACAACCTGAAGAAGAAAATAAGACTGAAGAAACAGATACTACTGAAACTCCAAGTGAAGACGAAGATGTTGAAGTTTCTGACCGCCCTTCACTCAAAGATAAGGCTCATGATTTAGTTGATGCCTTCTCTGCTGCTTCATTTAAAGCCGTTGACCATGACCGTGTCTTTGCTGCAGTTAAGAATAAATTAAATGAAGCAAAAGAGGACCTCGAAGACGCAAGCGATGATGTTAAAGACGCTACTAAAGATGAAGAAAAAGTAGACGGTAACTCTGGCGCAAGCGAAGAAGAACATAAGGAAGAAAATTAATGAAATTTTTTGGAATTGGATTAGGATTAGGCAGCTTAGCCGGATTAGGGATTTCTCTTCTCCCAAATCCACAAACTGGTCATAAAGTTAAAGAAGACGTTCGTCTCTTTTTAGATGGCACAAAAAATGATGCTTCTTCATTAGTTACCAGTACAAAACAAGCTACACAAGCTGCTAATGAATTAATGAATAATCTACCACAAGCTGAACAAACAGTTAAAGACATACAAAATAACTTAACTGATTTTCAAAGTTCCATTAAACCAGAAGTTGATCAAATGAAAGAAAATGTTTCTAATTTAACTAAAGAAGCAAAAGACACAGCTGATGGAATTAAAAATGAACTTTAATTTTAAGATTTGTTAATCTTTTTTATAAATATCAAGAAAACTCCTATTGTCCATTGGGATAATGGGAGTTTTTATGTTATATTTGAACTTGTAATTAAGCAAAGGATGTGCAAATTAATTTATGAATAAAACATGGAAAAAAGCAGCTACTGTTTTAGCTTTTGCAGGAATTGCCTTAAGTGCTACTGCTTGTTCTGGCGGTAAAGCTGTCGTTACATATAAGGGCGGTAAAATTACCGAATCACAATATTACGACAAGATGAAAGAATCTCAAGCAGGTCAATCAACTCTTGCCAGCATGATTGTTTCTGATGCCCTAGAAAGTCAATACGGCAAAGACGTTACTCAAAAGCAAGTTGATAAAGAATACAATAAGTACAAGAAGCAATATGGTAGTCAATTCGACTCAGTTCTTGAACAAAATGGAATGACCGCTTCTACCTTTAAAGATAACTTAAAGACTAATCTTTTAACTGAGGCTGCTTTGAAGCACATCAAGAAGATTACTCCAGCTCAAGAAAAGAAAGCTTGGAAGAGTTATCAACCAGAAGTTACTGTACAACACATTCTTGTTTCAAAGAAGAGTACAGCTGAGGATGTCATCAAACAATTACAAGATGGCGGTGACTTCAAGAAACTAGCTAAGAAGTATTCTACTGATACTGCTACTAAGAACGATGCTGGTAAATTACCTGCATTTGACTCAACTGATTCTACTTTAGATTCTAGTTTCAAGACTGCCGCATTTAAACTTAAGACTGGTGAAATCACTACTACTCCAGTTAAGACTCAATACGGCTACCACGTAATTAAAATGATTAAGCACCCTGCCAAAGGTACTTTCAAGGAACACAAGAAACAAATTGATAATCAAATCTATCAATCCATGTCCGAAGATCAAAATGTTATGAGAAGCGTAATTGCTACTGTACTTAAGCGTGCTGATGTTTCTATCAAGGATAAAGACTTAAAGAACGTTCTTTCTCAATACGTTTCATCAGATAGTCTTTCAAAATAGAATTTTTACATAATATAAAAACCAAGGTTAAAATCATCATTAACCTTGGTTTTTATTTACTCTAATTTTGGTGCTTTATCTAAGGCATCATCATTTTTAGGCCTGTAAAATCTACGATTGTCTTGTGATTTAATTGTTTCAGTAAATTCTCCTGGCTTAGTTTGCTGCAAAGCATTAGTAATTGCATAAACTGTAGCATCTAAATCATCAATTTTATGTAAAACTTCAGCTTCTAGCACTACTGGTCGATGAGCTGCGCCATATTCAGGTAAGCCGTGATGTGACAAAACTAAATGCCGCAAGAGCATTAAATCTTCACTATGCTCATCAATTTCCAATTCATGAGCTGCTAGCATAATCTGCTCATCAATTAAAACTAAGTGTCCAATCAAATTTCCTTCAGCCGTATAAGTTGTGGCTACAGGACCAGATAGTTCAATTACCTTTCCCATATCATGTAAAATGCATCCCGCATATAGAAGTGACCGATCAATTTGAGGATAAGTATTAGCAATTCCTTCCGCATCCCTTAGCATTGAAACAGTATGGAATGCTAGTCCATTTCTGACGGCATGATGGTTAGATTTGCCAGCTGGATATGAGAAAAACTCTTTATTCCATTTCTTAAGTAAGTAGCGGACAATTCGATTCCAGGTTGGATTTAAGATCTCAAAAACACGTTTATTAATTTCTTCTTCAAGATCTTTTTGTTTAATTGGAGCTGAATGAACAAATTGACTTAAGTCATATCCTTCATTTGGTCCCACTACTCTCAAATCATAAATTCTTATTTGGGGTCTATCTTGATACTCTTCTCTTCTTCCGCTCAATTCCACGATGGTTCCTGGACTAAAAGTATCCGCATCCTGCTGACTAGCGTTCCAAAGATTTCCTCTAATTGTGCCACTTGAATCGCTAAATTGTAAAACTAAGTATTGTTTACCATTTTTACTAGTACGAAGACTTGAATCTTTTAGAAGTAAAACCAAATTCATATCTTCGCCATCATTATAATCAAGCAACCTTTTTATCATTATTGTTCCTTTTCTATTCTTATTGGTTCCATCTCAAGATTAGCTACTAAATCTTGTCGTGCTGTAAAAATTAAAACTTGTGTCTTCTGGGCCAACTCTTCTAATAGTTTGACAATATAATTGGTTCTTTGTGCATCAAAGTTTACAAAAGCATCATCAATCAAAATTGGTAAAGCAATTTTATCAGCAACTTGTTCAACAAAAGCTAATTTCAAAGCAAAATATAATTGCTCACTTGTCCCACGAGACAGATATTCAACGTCAAACTTTTTACCATCTTTTCTTTTAACTTTAAGTTTTTTATCTAACTGAATATCTACATATCTTCCACCAGTTAAAAGATTGAAATATTTCTTTGCATCTTCAAGCATCTTAGGAAAACGCTCATTTGAGGCTAAGTCTAAGCCTCGCGCAATCCAATTGCTAGTTAATAAGTTAGCTAAATATTCTTTAACATTTTCACTCAATGATGTTTCTAGGTCAGTTAATTTTTGTTTTTCAGCAAAATATTTATCAGAATTTGCTAAAACATGCATCTGATTTTCAAGCTTAGCATTTTCTGCATGTAAATCATTAATTTGCTCTTGCTTTTGAGAAATTTGCTTTTCTATTTGATCCTTATTTTCTGTTAATTTATTTGGATCTTTTGCAATTTTTTCTAATTGCGCGAGATCGGCTTGCAAATCATTTTGTAATGCTTCTATTTTCAACTTCAATTGTTCTTGTGCTTCGGCTTGTTGCTTTATCTCAGAAAATTCCGAAAAATCAGTAACTTTACTTGCCGCAAATAAGTTGGAAAGATCAATTTTATTCTTAGCTAATTGGTTCTTTTTTTCTTGTAAATGCACCGCCACATCATTTAAATGTTGCTTAGACAAATTATTCTGATCAATCACTTTTTGTAATGAATTTAACTGATTTACAATATCTGAAAATGTCTGAACATTTCTTTGAGTAAAAGGATATAACTCCTGAACAAAAGCTTGAATCTTTTCATTCAAATAAGCCTGATCTTGATCTAATTTGCTAAGTGTTTGCTTTCTAGATTCAATTTGGACTACTTCATTCCACAAACTACTCAAGTCAATGACGTTAGGATCAAGCCCATATTTTTCAATAAATTCTTGGTCTTTTTGGCTTTTCTTGGCATTAGTTTGCTTTGTCCAAACAAATAGTCCAAGCCCACCTAAGGCAATCATTATTCCCAAGAAACGCACAAACAAGTTGTTAATCGCAATTGCACTAAAAAGTCCTGCAACTAATAAAATTAATGATAAAATTCCTGGCAAATTATTATTTTCTTGCTTTTGACTCTTTAGAGCTTGATAATCATCCTTTATTTTGTTTCGAGTCTCACTTGATAATTTGCTTAATTTAACTGCTTCTGGCTGAAACTGTTCATAAGACTTTAAATCTTTCTTAGCAGTTTCAATTTGCCGGTGCAAATCTTTACTTTCACTTTCCCAATGCAAAACTTCAGCCTTATGATCAACTAATGCTTGAATTTTATCTTTGTTAGATAATTCGCTACTGTTCTTAATTTCATCAAGCTGCGTTTCTAAACTTTTAATATCAGCTGTTAAATCTGAAATCTTGCTTTGAATAGCCCGTGCTTTCTCATAACTCTCTTTAGAGAAAGAAACAGGTTGTACTTCTTTTTTTAGTTGCTGATACTGCTTAAAATTAGTTAGCTTTTGCATTAATAGGCTAATTTTTTGGTCTTCTTTATTTAATTCAACTAGTTCAGCTTGAATTTTTTTAAGCTCTTCCTTTTCTTGAGTTAATTTTTCTTCAAGTTCACGATAATCATTAAGTTCACTATTAGTTTGGGCCAAAACTTCTTTTTGTTCTTCAATTTGATTAATTAATTGATTAACTATCGGCTTGCGTCCACTCTTTTTAAAAAGCTTCTGAGCATTACTTGAAAACTCATCTCTTAAATCAAGTAATTTATGACTTTGGGATGCTCCTAAAAAGTAAATTTGTTCCATTAATTCGGCCTGAGATAATCCATTTACCTCACGCATCATATCCTGATTAAAAATAAAGCTATCAGTATAAAAACTACCATCTATATTTTGGATACGATCAAAAAAAACACTCTCTGGCACTTCTTGATCGTTTAAACTAACTTTTAAAACACCTTTCTTAGGATCCCCCTTTGCATATAACCGACTTAAAATAAAAGTTCCATCTGTATCTTCAAAAGTTAAGCTTCCCCCCATTGGACTAACATGATCCAAAGGTTGATAAGTCTCAAAGAAAGGTGATTTATTAGTTCTTAAGTGAAATCCAAATAGAACTTGTTTAACAAAGGCTACAGTTGTACTTTTTCCAGCTTCATTCGCACCTAAAAATATCGTTAAATCTTTGTTCAAATTAAAAGTCACATCATTTAATTTTCCAAAGTGAATAATTTTAATTTGAGTTAACTTCATCATCTATATCCTTTAATTTTTGTCCCAATTTAACCTGGGCTAATTCTTTTACTTCGTTAATAAATTCTGGTTTCTTCAAAATATCAGCAACATAATCACTTTTTTTACTTAAATCATTAGCTAACGCATAAATCTTATCTAGTTCAAAAGTTTCACTTTCAGCTTGATCAAATGCTTCTTTATCCGCTGTTTTAAGTTGAAGTTTTTCATTATTCTTCAGATAAACTTTTACAAGTCTAGAATCAAATTTTAAAGAATTAGATAGTTGAAGCCAATAATCACTGTCCTTGACTAATTCTAGTTCTTTTTCACTTAAGTATTGGGCTCCTTCAATTGTTAAACCAAATAAAGTTTGTTGCACATTTTGCTTAGTCAAAATTTCAACTATTTGTCTTGTTAAATCATTTTGTGAGATTTCTCGATCCAAAGTTAGAGTTGCCATTTGCCAAATAATTGGTGCCGTTTCAACAAAATCAAGACCTACTTTTTTAGTTGTTTCATCTACTGTATCGATATATACCCCTTTACTACCTTGTTCATTAATGTGTCTACCCTGGAGATTACCACTATAAACAATTAAAGGATCTTCACTTAAAGTCTGACGCAAATGAATATGACCTAAAGCAAAATAATCATAGTTTAAATCTTTAATTTCAGCCGTTGTAAATGGAGCATAAACGTTTTGATAATTTGTAGTAGTCTTAGCGCCTGCATGCATTAAACCAATAGTAAAGTTATCTCTCCTTTTAGGAAATTCACTAATCTTATCAGTTTCGATATGATTATGTTGATAAGAAAATCCAACCACAGTATATGGAAAATCTCCTTTAGTTTTAGATTCAAATTCTTCTACTTCTTCATTAGAGCCTAAAAGTTTAAAATACGGAGTTTGTGGCAATAACATCTCATCAGGATTCAAATAATCATGATTTCCTAAAATCATCACAACTTGAATTTTTTGATCTGTTAGTCGTTTTATTTCACGATTAAAAAACAGTTGACTCTGAGGACTAGGATGAACTGAGTCAAATGTATCACCCGCAATTAAAACTAAATCTACATTTCTATCTAACGCTGTATCAATTGCTTTAGTGAATGACTTTTGGGTAGATTGTTTAATATTTTTAAATTCATTAGATGGCAAAAAAGATAGTCCTTGAAAGGGACTATCTAAGTGCGCATCTGCTAAATGCATAAATTTCATACTAATTATTTTGCCTTTAAATCATCATATAAATCGCCGATTGGCTTAGTCATAGCTTGTTGAACGTCGTTAATCATTTGGAAGAGAGCTTGTTCCTTGGTAATCATGTCTTTTAATTCATCATTATTACGAACTTCTTCATTGATCTTTTGATATTCTTTTTGCACATCTTCAGAAAGTGGTTGGCCTGAATTTTGAGCAGCTAAAATTTGTTGTTGAAGCTTATCCATTCTTTGGTATAAATCCAAACTTTCTGGATTGTTCTTTAAGTTTTCAAGAGATTTCTTTAAATCTTTGAATTGTTCTGTTTCTTGCAAGTCCTTTGCTAATTGATTAGCGTTATCGTAAATATTAACCATTTTAAATAAAAACTCCTTTTTTAATGACCTAAAAGTCCTTTAAGATTATTATACCATTCGTTGAACTTAGACCCAGTATCATTGATTCCTTTTCGTACTTGTTGACCTAAATTACCAAGCCAGTCTGAATTTGCACCTGTATCTTTGGCTATCTGTTGGGCGCTCTTTTCCTTAAACTGTGTCTGAGAAGTATATGGAAGTAACCGCTCCAATTCAGATTTATATAAGTGAGTAATTCCAGTTTCTGAAATACCTTCCATATAATGTTCTTGATCAGTCTTATCAAAACCTACCCAAGTTGATAAGACAACATCTGGAGTATAGCCAACGATCCATTGGTCTTTTGTACCAAATCCATAACTATCTGGTACCTCAGTTGAACCAGTCTTACCTGCCACTCTAAAACTTGATGGTTGAGCAGATCTACCAGTTCCTGAAGTAAAGACGCCTAAAAGCATTGATGTCATTTCTTTAGCAGTATTAGTTGAAATAATTCGGTGATTACCAGGATTCTTGTTTTGAGCAATAACATTGCCGCTAGCATCAGTGATTTTAGTAATACAGTAGGATTGATTTGGTAAATTACCTTCGTTAGCAAAAGCACTATAAGCTTGCGCCATCTGCAATGGTGAAACACCAGTTGAAAGTCCACCTAAAGCTAATGCCAAGTTTTGATCACTCTTATTAACGTGAATGCCAAAGTTTTCCACTGATTGAACACCCTTGCTGACACCAATCTTATCTAAAAGCCATACTGCTGGTACATTTTTACTTTGAGCTAGCGCTTCATACATTGGAATCTTATTTGAGTATTGATTATCAACATTCTTTGGCTCATAGCCGTTTTTTCCAAATTTTTGCAGTTTGTTAGAAAGTTCAGAATCATAATGATATCCATTCTGCAAAGCTGGTGAATAGACAGCTAGTGGCTTCATAGTCGAACCCGGCTGACGTTTCATCTGGGTAGCACGGTTATAGCCGCGAAAGACATGTTGTCCTCTACCACCAACCATTGCTCGAACAGCTCCAGTCTTTGGATCCATTGCAACACTAGCTCCTTGTACCTTAGTACCATCACTGGCATTTGGTGGGAAATTCCAGCTTTCTTCAAAACTATCTTGCAAGGCAGTTTGATAGCCAGTGTCTAGCGTAGTATAGATCTTTAATCCTTTGTTCATTACATCTTCTTCTTTTAAGCCATAACGATCTATTGCTTCATCAACAACGGCATCAAAGAAGTAAGGGTAGCGATAGCCATCTTCTTGAGAAAATGTATCATCAAGGGTAAGCGTAGTCTTCTTAGCATTATCAGCTTGTGTCTTAGAAATTTTTCCTGTATCAGCCATCAATCCTAAAACAACATTTCGCCTTGCGATTGCATTGTCCATGTGATCAATTGGATTATAGTAGCTTGGACTACGAAGCATACCTGCAATTGTAGCTGCTTCTCCTACTGTTACATCGCTAGCATTTTTTCCAAAGTAGCGTCTTGCTGCATCTTGAACACCCCAAACACCGTTACCAAAATAAGCATTATTCAGATACATTGTTAAGATATCTTTTTTAGAATAGACACGATTAATTTCGATTGCAAAAAAGAGTTCTTCTAGTTTTCTAGAAAAAGTCTGCTTTTGCGTCAATAATGCATTCTTGGCTAGTTGCTGTGTTAAGGTAGATCCACCACCAACAATACCTCGGTGGATTAAACTACTGATAGCCGCTCTTGCCATCCCTTTTACACTAAAACCAGGATTTTTATAAAAAGTCCGATCTTCTGTAGCGATGACAGCATCTTGAATATAAGGCGATATCTGGTTCAGTTCCACAAAAGATCCCTTTTGTGAGTATAGGGATCCGGCCTTCTGATTTTTATTATCATAAATTGTGGTTGTAGTAGAAAGTGCTGCCTTCATGTTAGAGATGTTCGAAGTTTTTACCTTAACGGTATAATATGTACAAACAAACAAACAACAGGACAGTAATATTAAAATTACCCAACGCCAAATTTGAAAACGATGGTTGAAGTTTTTAATCGCTAAATGAACGCGATGCCAAAACTCATGATTTTGGGAATGCATAAAATTAAAACTCCCTTTTCGTCAATAAACCTAATATGACGATTTTAGCATATCTTTATTTGAAAAATAGTGTTTTAAAGGTTAAAAATTAGATAAGGTGAAAAAATGACTATATACCAATATTCGCTCATATATCCCGACTATTTAATACCAATGAGTGTTAATGACCTAATGCGTAAATTGCTTATTCCAAGAAAATGGCGACACTTTTTACGTAGTGAAAAGAAAATATTAGTTAATGGAAAATATTTACCACTTAATTTTCTAGTAAAACCTGGAGATAAAATTGAAATTCAGCTTGATCATATTGAAAGTGATCAACAACCTTATCCCGCCAGTGGAAAATTGCCTAAAGTTGTCTATGAAGATAATGATATTTTAGTAATTAATAAACCTGCTGGACAAAAGACACATCCCAATTTAAATGAAGAAGATACAGCATTAAATGACTGTGCAACTTATTTAGGCTATAGTCCTTTTATTGTTCACAGATTAGATATGTTGACAAGTGGTCTTTTGTTAGTGGCCAAAAATCCTGCGGTCGTACCAATTTTAAACAGGCAATTAACTGATAAAACATTGCATCGAAAATATTTAGCCTGGATTTCTAATTCTCCACAAATAAAAAATACCGGTATCATTGATCTTCCAATTGGTCACGATCCACATGATCAAAGAAAAAGAATGGTGAGACAAGATGGACAAAAAGCTGTGACTCACTATGAAGTAATAAAAAGAGATAAAGATCGAATACTGGTAAAACTTACATTAGAAACTGGTCGAACTCATCAAATCAGAGTTCATTTAGCTGCTCTCGGTGCCCCAATAATTGGTGATCCCTTATATAATTCTGATTATCAAGATGGGGAACAATTACAGTTAACAGCCTTTCAACTTACCTTTAGAAAACCCTTTAGTTTTGAAAATAAAACAGTGAAATTGGAGAAAAAATAAAAGAGATATGCCAAAACATATCTCTTTTATTTGTGCCTCAAACAGGAGTCGAACCTGCACTCACTTGCGTGAACAGCGACCTGAACGCTGCGCGTCTGCCAATTCCGCCATTGAGGCAACTTTTGAACATATCTATCATACCAAAAAGTTAATAAAGTTGGAAAGAAAAATCTTAATTACAGAACAAGATAATCTATTTTTTCCATTATCGGTGTGTTCTAGTCAACAAAACTTCCTGCTGAAAATTATGCTTTTTATTTCTATTTAGTTTTCTTTTTGAAAATACTCAATCCAAGTGCAGTAAACAAGCTACTAATACCTGCCAAAATTAAGATAGTACTATTGTTTTTACTTCCCGCCTGTGGCAAGCTTGCATTATTTCTGGAATTTGAAGCTACATAGCCATTATTCATCTTATTATTTATTCCAGAGGAAACATTTTTATGGTTACTTGTCTCCGTAAATTTATTATTCGTGCTTTTTCTAGATTATTTGTAGGTATATCTAACTTTGAAGCTAATAATGTAGCGGAAATACCATTAATTTTGGGTTGATGGTTTTGCTTATTCTCTAGTGCATCTAGTTTTGTTACTGAATTATCATTTTGAACTGGTAATTTTTCAACTGTCGATTCTGAGCTCTTTTTTGAATCATTGATGTGGAAGTTAGAATGGCTATCTTTACTTCCTGTCTTATTCTTTTTAAGTGAGTCTAAATTATAAGCTGGTAGTTCTAATTTAGTGCTGCCGCTTATAATTTCACCCTTCTTAAGTAAATCTAAATCATAGGTTGGCAATTCTAACTGTGCACCATCGCCTACTATTTCACCCTTCTTAAGGGAATCTAAATTATAGGCTGGTAATTCTAACTTAGTTCCTTCACCTACTGATTCACCTTTCTTAAGTGAGTCTAAATTATAGGCTGGTAATTCTAACTTAGTACTTTCACTTACTGCTTCACCCTTCTTAAGAGAATCTGAATCATAGGCTGGCAATTCCAGCTTAGTGCCTTCGCCTACTGCTTTACCTTTCTTAAGTGAATTTAAATCATAAGCTGGCAATTCTAATTTAGTGCCTTCGCCTACTACTTTACCTTTCTTAAGTGAATCTAAATCATAGGCTGGTAGTTCAAATCTTGTACCTTCATCCAAGATTTCACCATGCTTACTTTGTTCAGTATTTACAAAAATTGAACTTCTGAAATCATCCGCTTGCTTCATTTTAGCTGCCAATATTGCGGCTTTCAAGTTATTAATTAGGCTTGGATTTTTTTCCTTTAGCTCTAAGTGCTAATTCTTGATCAACAGTAGTCTGCAGTAAATTCTGCAAATCATCCCAACTATTCAACTGAATACTCTTTTTATCCAATGTAATAGTAATTGGTTTAAAGTCTTGTCGCTTATCAATACGCTCTTTGAACATGGACTTTTTGAAGGTTGCATAATCATTGGTGTACTCACCATTAAAGATTTTCGCCAAAGCATAGGTATCGCTCAATGCCTTTTTGTCGTTTTTCGCATCTTTAGCATATTTGTTAGTAGTATAGGAAATGAAGCCATCTTCCCAACCTTTAGCGGCAAGCAATTCGAAAGCAGTTTTTCGAAAAGTAATCGCACCTGAAGCTGATGATGGATTTTGAATTCCAGCATAATCTGGGGCATACATGGAAATCTTTTGGTAACCATTATTTCCATAATTTCCTGCCTGATAGCCACGGCTAGTAATAATATTATTATCAACGAAATCATCAATTGTTCTTAATTTATCAGCAATTTCTGTACTGATCGGCCCAGATACTACATCAGCTTTTTTAGTAAAATCATAACTAATCTGAGAGTACAGCAACTGTTTTTCTTTGGCGGATTTACCAATCATAGCTTGAGCTTCCGCATAATCAAGCAAATAAGTTACATCAAAAATCCCATGCATATAATCTTGCAAATCTTGTCTAGTTTGAAAACGTTGAGGACTTTTATTGGTTGTCCGATTATCTGCATAAAAGTTAGGCAGTATTTAAAGAATAAGCTGCAGGAGTACGAGTCCAAGGCGTTTGGAGGAGACCATCTGCATATAATTCAACTCCAGTCCCAGGACGATGCTGAAATTCATCTAAATAAATACTATTATCAAAATTATGTGTCATTTCATGTGATAAGATGGCTGCTCCACCATAATTATCAATTACTTTTCCCACATAATAGCGAACCTCATTGCCTCCAGCATCTGCTGAAAGTCCAGCCGCATCATACATCTTACCTAATGGGCCAAAAAATTCTGCTATAGCCGGCACATTAGTATCACGCTTGTTTAGCCATCTAAGACCATTCTTTTTGCTAGAATCGACAGCATCATAGCTATCCCAAACTTGAACATTTGCTTTAGTTAAACGTTCTTTTCCCTTTTCATTAGCTATCCGATACCAAAAATCAAAATGATCTCTCCAGGCAGTTGAAAGTCGTACAAGTTCTTTATGAACTGCCTCAACTTTTTCTCGGTATACAACTGGATATGCTTGATAATTAAGGTCAATATATGGCGCATATGAGCCAAAAATCATCGTTCCAAGTGCTGATACAACATACATATCATCATTTTTAATATTCAAAAGCGGTAATATATACTCTTGTAGCTCCCTATTTGCGGATAGACGATGATAAATATGTAGATTTAAATCCGGTACTTCTCTTGACGGAATCTCATCAATATAAACTCCCGTGTTTGATCTAAACCACTCTTCATAAGATAAATTTGGAGACTATTTTTTAAAATCTCCTAAGAAAGTAACTAAATTTGACTTAGTATTTAGCATTGGAGCTAACTTATTATTAAAAGTAGTTACAGTGTTTGCGGGAGCCAGTTCATCCGTTGACTAGTCACCAATATTAGTAAGCCAATCGATTGAATCTAAGTTAGAACCAAAAGATTTGGGATCAAACATCATAATCTGTAAAAGTTCTTTATCCCCATACAAAATGTTATACCAACGGTTAAAGTAGGACATCCCCACCATAATAGCACCTGCATTTTTGCCAACTCTTTGACTGGCAGTATCCAAATTATCTGCATGTTCAAGAAGTTGAGGTACAAGAGTTGGTAATTGATTATATACTTGGTTAAAACTATCGACTAGGCTAGTGTTTGTTAGCTGAATATGATTTCAATTTCTAATAACTTGTTTTGGATTACCATCAAAAGCATCATACTTAACTTGTTTTAAATTATCTGTAACAGATTTAACCATTGCAGGGTCAAGCTCTTTATTTATTTCTGCAGCTTGCTGAAGACTAGCAGTATTTTCAGAAATGTCAGTTTCTTCATTATGAATATCTTGATGAGTGTCTTGCTTTAAGGCAGAAACTTTATCATCTAAAGTTTCTTGACCATTTTTTAAATCTTGATTAACGTCTTTAGTAGTATCTACATCTGAGTCCGTTTTAGTCTCTACATTTGTTTGGACATGCTGAGTATTATCTTGCGGAGTTACAGTTTCTATCTTTGCGGACTTACTATTTGTATTTTCTGTAACAGTAATTTTATTGTCTGAGGTCTGATTTTCGGTCTTTTGAACTTGTGGTTCACTATCAGCATGAGCAGTAGTAGTTGTTGTAGCCATAAATACTAATCCGACAGCGACAGAAGTTAATCCAACACTAAGCTTACGCAAAGCATATCTATATTGAGAATGTTTTTGCATATTAATTCTAGGCCTCCAATTTCCCTAATCTAAGTTATTCCGTTAATTGTAACTTAAGTTATACTGATTTTAAATAAGTTAATTTCACTTAATTAAGAACTAATAGTGCCATAGAAAAATTAAAAAAATGAGGTATGAACTCGAATATCTTCATACCTCATTTTTATATACTATGGTTTATCAATTCTTTTGCATACCTAAGAATTGGTAATTCTCGATTAGTAATCAATTGTCCTAATTTAGTGTCAGTTTGTTTTTCGTATGCATCAACTGCTTCTTCATAAGTTAATTTTAAAGTCGACAAATGAAAATCGTCAATTTCTTCTTGGGTTAAATGTTTTTTACCAAAAGAATCTACTCGGCATAAAAAGTAATTGTTAATATTATGCCGATGAATTAAGTTATAGTAGTCACTTACCGTACCGATCTTACAAAGAATATTAACATGCGCACCTAATTCTTCTTTTAGCTCTCTTTTAAGCGCTGTTGTTAGGTCTTCACCTGCTTCAACCCCACCACCAGATGTTTCAATGAAAGTGCCTGTACCAAAAATATCGTCTCTATGGACTTTTACAAAATAATAGTTCTGCTGCTCATCCACTATAATCGCTCGAACAATTTGCCGATCATGATCAATATTAGTCTTAGGCCACTGCGTATCTTGCAGTCCAAGTTTTAATTCTTGCATGTTTATTTCTCCCCCCACTTTTTCTTTAATTTAAGCTATTCTGTTAATTATGACGTAAGTTACGCCGATTTTAAATAGGTTAATTTTGCTTAACTAATAGAGAAATAGGAAAAACGAAAAATATTTTAATTACTCTTTTGACCTTATTTAAAACAAAAACCTCATTGAATCCCGGCTTATTACACCAAGATCTAATAAGGTTTTTAATCTATAATTTTCAAATATCTTTATACTTTATCACTATAACCTTAGTTTAAATCTAACTTCTGTAAAATCTCATCATAAACTTTATCTGCTCCCATACCTGTTAAAAGTGGCAACCCGCTGATCACCTTATCTTTAACATCATCAGGAACTACAGTTGTGCTTACAAAAGCATCATAATCATCAATATTATTAATTTGTTCCGCAATATTTCCTTTTAACAATTTTACCTTGTCTAAAACACCTTTAGATTCTAAAAAATCACGAATTTTACCTTCTACTACTGTAGATGTAGCAACTCCACTACCACAAACAACCATTAAAGTCTTCATAATAAATTTCTCCTTGTAAAATCTAACTTATAGCGTATTTTCATTTTTTGCTTTATGGAATTTGTTAAACCAAATCATAAAACCTAACGTTACTATTCCAATTAAGCCAATTCCGCCCCAGGTCATTAACTTTCCAAGACCAACAATTAACCAGGTAGTCCATACACCACCATCACTCATAACTGTGATTGAACTAGCACCTTGTAAGCCAAAGTGTGCTGCTTTAGCTGAGGCTGTGACAAATGGAGCTACCCAAGAAGCGATGTATAAAGTAATAATAATATCTACTACACCTCCAATAAGCGTTCTAAAAATATCTCCACCAAATACAGCTGCCATAATAGCAATCATATATGGAATAGTAGCTAAGTCTCCAAATGGAAGGGTACTGTTTCCTGGTAAAATAACTGCAATTAACAAAGTAATTGGTACTAAAATCAAAGCTGAGGAAAGAACTGTCTCATTACCAGCAGCTAAAGCACTATCCATCCCAATGTATAAGTTTCTACCAGGGAAACGTTTCTTAATAAAATCATTTGCACCTTCAGAAATTGGAGTTAATCCTTCCATTAAAAGTGACACCATTCGCGGCATTAAAACCAAAACTGCAGCTGTAATTACTCCTAGTTGAAGAACTTTTGCTACTGAATATTTTGCTAAGATTCCAATAACAATTCCGATAATCAATCCCATAACAGAAGGTTCCCCGAAAACTCCCATTCTTTTTTGAACTGTTTTAGGAGTAATTTTAATCTTGTTCATTCCAGGAATACGATCCATTAGCCAATTTAATGGTAAGGCTAGTAAAAATCCTGGATCAGAAGCTCCCTGAGGAAATGAAATTCCGGGTAAGCCATATTGTTTTTGAATATATGGAGCCGACATGTCTGCTAGCAGATAAATAATCATGATATGCACTACCATGGTAAAAATTCCGAGTGCAAAATCATTTGTAATTGCGTAAACAATTGAGCCGGTAAAAGCTATATGCCAATAATTCCAAACATCAACATCTAATGTCTTAGTTAACCCAATTAAAAGTAGAACAATATTCGTAATAACTCCAACTGGAATAGCTAAACTTCCAAGTACCGTACCATATGCCACAGCAGAGCCTGCTGGCCAACCAATATCCAATGTTGAAAGATGTAAGCCAAAATTCTTAACCATAGCTTGTGAGGCAGGTCCTAAATTCTTTGTTAGTAATTCAATTACTAAATTTAGTCCTACAAATCCAATACCAACAGTTAAGCCTGCTTTAAAAGCCTTACCTGGTTTTATTCGTAAAATTAACGCAAAAACAAATAAAAGTATCGGGAGCATAACACTAGCTCCAAGGTTAACAAACCATTGCAAACCTGAACTAATCGCATTCATAATCTTATCCTCTTAATCTAAATTAATAATGCCATTTTTCTTCATCACTAAAATAAATTCATCAATTAAAGTAATACTTTGAAGAGCATTCATGGCCTCTTGATTTTGAAAGAGAGCCATTAATTTCTGTAACATAGTAAGCTGACTATCTGATTGCTTCAAAGCCAGCATAAAAATCATATTAACTGGAATTTCAGTATTGTCTCCCATTTGATGAAAGGTAATTGATTCTTTTAAACGCATAAATCCAATCTGAGGAACAATAACTTTATCTGGATCACAGTGCGGAATGGCTACTCCCATCGTTTGTGTCATTAATCCTGTTGGAAAGCTGGATTCGCGTTTTAATATAGCCGGTGTGTACTCTTTAGTTACAGCTCCGACTTTGTATAACTCATCGGCCAATTCAGTCAATGCTTCATTTTTAGTCGAAGGATTTTTGTCAAAAAGTACAACTTTTTTATCAAAAAGCATCTTTTTCTCCTACACTTAAATTAAATAATTTTTCTAATTCTTTAGAAGATAATGTAGGGTCTTGAAGACTGCTAATTATCTTCTCATCTACTAAACAATTAACTAGCGATATGATTGAACTATCATCAGGACATGAAAATATATAAATAGCAGTATTGATACCATTACTAGTAAAATAGCTAACAGGTTTATTCAATTGACTCACGATTACTATGCTTTCAGTAATTTCATGCGTTACTATGTGGGGCATTATTACATGTTCAGAAATCTGAACACTTCCTAGAGCATCCCGTTCATGGAGTAAGTTTAATAAATTAGTGCTTAGTCCAGATAAAAGATCAAGACTGGAAACAGTTTGTTGAAGCCATTGTTCATAATTGCTAATATTATTTAGTTTCACTAACTTTATTTTCATTCAAATACCTACTCAATCTATTTTTATCCTGAGCATTGAACATAGCACTGGAAAGAATAACCTGTTCATTATTTTGAGGAAGGACAGGAATGGTTGAAATAATAAGGTCAAGATCAGCATATTTAGTAGAATTTTTTTCATACTCATTTTTAGAAATAGTTCCTATTAAATCTAAATCGGGAAAATTTCGATGAATCTTCGCATATAGTAGTTTTGAAGTGCCTATCCCACTAGCACACATTACGATAGCTTTTTTTGTAAAATTAGTCTCTTCAAAGTATTTAGCAAAATACAAAGTTAGAAAACCAATTTCATCATCGCTAATTTTCCATGGTAAGTATTTATTGCTGTAAGCTTTCAAACTTAATGTTTTTAATTTACTAAAGGTCTTTCTATATTCGCTTTTTATATCATCTAGTAATTTGTTAGCAATTATAATGTGATTATTAAGACGGTTATACATTGGACGAATATGACTAATCAAATCACTTTTTAGGGCCTGTGTTTTTGGATTATTCATATCCAAGTTAAAACCTTCAATATAATAATTAGCTAATCTTTTTGAATCTGATGAAATCTTATCATCAATCGCAAAATCATGATTGTAACGCATAGATATAAGGTACTCTAGCAAGTAATAGATTTCAGCACTAGGTATTTCTCGGTGAACATAATCAGCAGTGTTGTGGATTACATCATTACTAACTTTCCAAAAAATAGAATTACTTTCTTTTAAGTGATGATATTTACTTCCAATATTTATTTTGTCTTTATACTGAACTGTTTTTCCTCTTCTAAATCTTTTGATTAAAATATATAAATGAGAAAAAATATTTACATTATATGGATAAGGAACAGTGGTATGAAGTGATTTTTGAATCCATTCAATTTGAGTAGTTAAAAATTGATTATCATAACTACTCAAGTCTTCAAATTCATTTGCCAAATCACTAATACTTTCTGTATTCATCGCTTTACTTTGAATAAGTGCATTATTAATTGCTTTACGTATATTTTCTTCTTCACCTTTTATAACTACGTAATTACCTTGGTGGGCTAATTTTAAGCTATATTTTTTTAATAATTCGCCGATTGTAAATAAATCTTGGCGAATCAATTCGGTACTTACATAATATGAAGCATAAACGTTTTTAATATTAACCGACAATGGTGCACTAAAAAGCAATTTAATAATTACTTCATTCCGTCTTTCCAAAGGTGACTGGATCATTAAATGGGGCTTTTCATGAAAACCGCCATTTAACTCAAGATACTTTTCATAATTCAAAAGATATCCTTTTCCTCTTTCAGATTTAATAATCGGAAATTCGTAAGTTTGGTTTATCTCATTCACTGCTCTATAAATAGTTTTAGATGAAACGCCAATAATTTGAGCCAATTCTTGTGACGTCATAAAACGTCCTGACTTTACTAAAATGCTAATAATTTTACTGCTATTTTTAGACATCATTCCTCCCTCCTTACCTTAAGTTTAGCAATTGCTAATGGTCACGAAAGTAAAAAAATGTCCATTTCAATAGACATTCTTGTTTATAAATTCACATAATTTATATTTATACATAAATCTGAGACTATAAAAATAGCATGACTACTTTAATTTTCAGTAATCATGCTATTTGATTATGTTTCTAAATGATTAGCCGCTAGAGACCTGAATTCTCTATTTTCTAATATTAAAAGTACACAAAAGATAATTTCAACACCTATCATACTCATTGACAAAATAGCAGGATCAAAATTAAGTCCGATGATTAATGCAAAAAATGGAATAATAATTGATAAAACAAAATATACTTTTGATCTATATAACCAGCTAAACGGCATTAAATGCGCACCAAAAATAATTGCCAATACCATGATCATCTTTTCAGGAATTGTAGGATAAATCCACATTGCAATTAATAAATAAAGTAATTGATTTACTGAGAAAAGAAGGCCTAAATTGGACAAAGGATTATCTTTATTTTGAAAATCCACATTAATTATTTTTGAAATTAAAAATGACAGTGGTAATAACATCCCCGTACAAATAAAAGCAAAAAGATTCATAGTAAGAATTGGCAATGCGGAGAGATAAATTGCAGTCATTGCACACCAAATAACTACTGAAGCCAAAATAAAATGTAGACCTCTTTTTTGCTTTTGAGCACAATCTAATCTATATTGATCGAATTGTTTCATATTCTTTCCCTAGATGTTAGTTTTTACAAATTATATCATTACTTTTTATAGCTACGAATTTCTTTTTCATACTGTTTTAACAGACCGTGCGAATATATTTTATTGTTACTAGACTCGCGAAATAATTTCCACAAAATAGCAGCTACTTTTAAACGATCTTGATATTTCTCAATAGCTGGATCCTCGAAAAAATCACGTACAAAATTATTTCACTGATAAGTCTGTTCTTCAGCAACTGATCCTATTTCTTCTTGCTTCCAATGCTCTATGTGATAAATCAAATCTCTAACAGTAATCTTAGTATCGTTCTCTGCTTCAGCTTTTCTTTTGATAATTGCCATTTCTTTTTTTTAAATTCTTCACACCAAAATAATTTGCAAACCAGCGTCTTGCTTCATTATTAAATGAAAATCCTGAACCAACTAATTTTGTATCTAAGTTAATTTCTTGATAAGTTAAAGATCGTCTAAATTTTTGCCTACGCTTAGGTTTAATTTGAGTAGCAGGCGTTCCATTTAAGTAAGCTGTAATAGAAGAATTTAACTCTGCTTTTGTCCCAGAAGCCGGTAAACTTAATGATTTGCAGATTTTTACTAGATCAGTTTTGTAGTAATATGTATGTTCAAATTCAGTTATACTTTTTGGAATTTCAATACTCATTTTTCCATTACAAAATTAATTAACTCTATGCAGTTCTGTAGCACCTTTTGTTCTTTAATCATACGATAATCTCTTTGTTCAAAAAATAGCTTAGCCGTAATAGAAGCATGTGTCGTAATTTTCTTTCCTTCTACACTAGCTTCCAACTCTTCACAAAGAGCTGTTGCAATCCCTTGATTTTGATAGTTTTTATCAACAAATAGTCTATCTAAGTATCCGAACTTATCAATATCTCCAAATCCTACAATTTTATTATCTTCGATTGCTACAACAATTTTATGTCTTCTAAAAGAATGATCCCATTTTCTTAAATCTATATTTTTAGGAGCCCAAACATCAAGCTGCTCACTTGTATAATCTTTTGCATTCACAGTATGAACTGTATTATAGAAAAGATTAATTAACTTTTTACAATCCCTAATTTTATATGACCGCAAAATCATTTTTTCTATACACTCCTATCCAAAAACCTCAGCTGCAGCAATCACCTTTAATAGCGACTCATCTATCTTATCTCTTCCATATGCATCAAGAAAGCGATCACGATATTTATTAGTCTTTAAATTAAACCAGAGAGTCCAAACACCCCAAAATAAATCAATATGTCGATCGCCCACCCCACTACAGTCAAAGTCAATAAAGCCTGAAAACTTCCAGTTATCAAGAATAATATTTGGTAAACAATAATCTCCATGGAGTAAAACCTTGGCCTGCAAAGCATCTTTACCTGCTTCTAAAACCTGGTGAGCCTCTTCTGCTGAACGATAGCCAAAGCTATCAGGAAAAACTGACTTATCATAATTTCCTGTTTGGTAGTTTTTCTCGGCGGTTGCTAAATATTCCCTGGTTCTCTCCATAACTGGGCAATCAGCGTAATCTGTTTCATGCAGTCTTCTTAATTCGCAAGCAATGGTATCACATAAGCGTTTTGGATTTGCGAGATATTTGTTAAAAGCCAATCATAATCATTTGCAGTATAATCTAACACTTCTGCGCTAAGTTCCTTTGAATAAAAGTACTGCGTCATCTTGGCCTCTTTTGCTAGCTTTCCAAGGTTAGCTCTTTTTAAATAATAGCCTTCGTCTTTATCTACAAAATATACTCTTGCTTCAGGTGAAGAGGAACTGTCATAAATTGGTGTGTCAGAGATAAAATTTTTAATCTCCTTTGGTAGGTCTTCTGGCATCTGAGTAATTAAAGTTTTTTTCATATATTTGATCCTATGGGTAAAAAAATGAAGTATACAAAAATAATAATTACAGCTCTCCATAATAATGATGCAAAATATAATCAGATGTTCTCTTTAAAGTTAGATAGTCAATATTATTAGAGAAAAGCATTATCATTTGCTTAGTTTTATAGTCAGCCACAAAGCATGAATTATATCCTGGAATACTACCTTCTGCGCGAATTATATTTCCCTTAAAATATACTCCGCCAAAGTAGGCTACTTCTTGACCTTTAGTTTGCTGAGAAAATTGGTTAATCATCTTAGGATCTTTTAAAACTTCGCTATAAACAAATTTCCAATAATCATTTGGAGATATAAATAAATTTCCAGCTCCAAAGTCAGAAGATGTAGTCACTGTTACCGTATGCCAGCTAACATTTTCGTTTAATGGCTGTGGAATTTCTTTTTTATTAACTTCAGAAAAATCTTTTATTTGGTTAAGATGAAGAGGCTTTGCAAATTGATTTTGAATGTAATTATTATAAGTTAAATTACTTTCTCGACTAATAATTGCTGCCAATAATTCATAGTCCACATCCTGGTAATCCCAAGTATGAAGATGATCGTATTGCATATGGTCAAGCATATACGCAATTTGTTCTTGTTGCGTTTTGAGAGGCTCGTTTGGACGAGCATTATTAATCAATCCACTGGTATGATTCATTAATTCACGAATCGTTATCTCATTACTACCTGGAACTTGAGGGAAATATTTAGATAAAGGAGTATTCCAATTGAGCTGCTTTTTTTGTTGAAGTTGATAAATTCCAGTTCCTGTCATAATTTTTTGCAAAGAAGCTGTAGGAAACAATTGATTAGCCTTCACTATCTTTTCTTTATTAGTAGTTTCGTTATTTTCCACTACAACTGGTGTTCCATCTTTGCCACTGACTAACATTACCCCATTAATATGATGAGACTTCATGTAGCTTTTAAGATCTTTTGGAGTATTTCGACTTCCTGGACTCATCTTATCGGTCGGTATTACAAATAAAAGTAATGAAAAAGCACAAAGCGCCATGATAGTATATAGAACAAATTTTTTTAGATGATGCATAATATTTTCCTTTTCGTGTTATACCAGTTTTTAATAGACCTTTTTCGTTTATTATCTTTCTTTAATTGTAATTCTTGAATATCACGATCCTCAACCCTTTTGAGACAAAAAAATGCTGTATGTTTTTTACAAATCATACAGCATTTTTTTAATTTTAATAATCGTTATTTCTTCTTTAGCACTGCTACAGCTTCAACATGCAGTGACTGGTTTCTGACAATTGCACATTGGTGCTAAACGGTCATGTGGCGCGGTTGACTATGTCTGTGTAATGGTGGCCCTTATATCCACACAACCGTTATGACCCATGAATTTAAGCATTTTCAACGTTACTCAGAGTTAAGAATTTTAATCAGTCTGTGGAAACCTATTGATGCCATAAATCAAGACAGTGAGTTTGTGGAAAACTCTAACAAGATGCTACCTGTATCAAACATAAGGTTTGGCGTCGATATGTTGAAAATTATCTTCTCTTAAATATATAAATTTGCCATTTACGATTTCATACGTCTTATTGTGATCTTCATCTTTTAAAAGATTACCACTACGAACTAACCTCACATTAGGGTAACAATCATTGTCGTAGTAATACTTTTTGTCATCACTCCAAAGTTTGGTACCGTCATCCACTTTATAAAATTCATCCCTCATTTTAAATCACCATCTTATTCTGTCTTTCAATTGGTAACCAGTACGTTGTAAAGTACAAAGAATTCTCACATTCCTTACCCACCGAATTTGGTTCAGGGTGAAAAGTATTCTCCTCTTCCGCTTTACTTATATCTTGAAACTTCCAATGAAGGTCAAAACCCTGCATAACATAATTAATATATTTTCTCCCAAAAATCATTAAAGATTTTAGTACTGGATAAATCGATAAATATATTTCATTAGTAAAATGATTAGGATCAAAAAAGCACTCTTGAGGATACTTGTTAATTATACTTTGAAGAAGATTCCAAGTATTTTCACTGAGTATCATATTTACCATAGTTTTAGAGTTCACTCCCTGCGGAATATTGTTGTGTTCGATATCATTACGCAATGGCTTTATTACAAGATTTAAAGAGTTTTGGAAGTCTGCGTTTTCTAATTTTTGACAAAATAATAGAAAACGTCTCTCGAAACCCCTAACCAGGTCCGAAGACGATCACCACTAGGATCATCCCAGAATTTCATTTTTTCTTGGGCAATTCGTCCTGGTGCTTGACCAATGATATTTATTCTGGCAGATGAAGAAGCATAGTAAAGTAGCTTGATCCCTTGCTTTGTAAAAGATTCATTATCAGGATCTGCTTGAATTTCTTGAAAAATTTTTTGAAATTCACTTTGCATATAATATGACCCGACTTTCTCTTATTTTCTAAACTGATATAACGTGTATATTATCAACTAAGCAATAATTGCCTAATTAAACTAATTTTCGAATAATTCAATTCGACGTAATTGACGTTTCAGTTGACCTTGCTTTTCTAATAAAGCAAATTTACGAGACAGGGTCTCAGGTGTTGTTCCAAGGTATAAGGCTAAGTCCTTCATTTTTAAGGGTAAGGTAAAATTATTTTTACCAATTTCATCTGCATATGTTTGTAAATACTTTAATAACCGGTCTTCAACCTTCGGCAAAGCCAACAAGTGAATTTGTTTTTGCATTTCCGAAACTTTAACAATATTTAATTCCAATAATCGAATACTTAATTCTGGCTGTTTATGCATCAGCTTCAGTAGATCCTGCCGTTTTAATAAACAAATTTCACTGTGTTCCGTAGCCTCGACGTAATTATTGATATTTTTTTGACCAAAAAGCCAATTCTCACCAATATAATCACCTGTATGCAAGATTTGCAAAACATTCTCATAGCCGTCTTCATCTAAGGTGTACTGCTTAGCGTTACCATCAGCGACAATTACTAAATTATCATTTATCGTTGGATCAATTATCACTTCACCCTTTTCATAGTTTTTATGCTGAACTAATTTTTCGATTTGCATCTTCTCATCCTGAGGTAAAGCATTAAATAGTGGTACTAAGTTAACACATAAATCAGCCATTAAATTCATCGTCCTTTAATTAAAAGTCATCATCGTCGTCTTCAACATACAATCCTTCTTTTAGTTCATGACCTAAGAAGTCTTGAGTTACCCGAATTTGCTCCTTAATCCAAGCCATTAAATTAGTTAAATTAGCAGATAATTCTAGCCAACTTTCATTGTTAGCTAAAGCAATTGCCTTAGTAATGAAGAGTGTTTGCGTATCAAAATCTTTTACCAAGGCAAACAATTGCTTATCACCTGCTAAATATTTACTACTGCCATCTTCTTCTAGCATAGTATATTCCTTAAATTGAGCTGTAATTGTTGGAATACTTTCACCATTATTAACCAATAAGTGACTCAATTGGTCAAATTCCTGACGTTCATAAGCAATCCAATCAGCAGCTTTTTCGGCTAAAAAAAGACTAGCAGATCCTTTAGCAAATAAGTTAGCTTGGTTAATCTTTAAAGAATGGATTAACAAATTAGAAATAATGTGACCAGTCATGGCAGCTGCAGTTGGCTGATGGTGATCAAGGTCGCTTTGCTTCAATTCCGCCTGGTATTTTTCTTCTGCATTCATCAGTTAAGCTCCTTTTCCTTAATTTCTTGTACTTCATAACCCATTTTTTCAATAGCTGTCTTGACGTCAACAGTTTTAGTCTTATCAGGATCCAGCGTAAATTTTAGCTTTCCTGCATTGAATAAAACTTTTATTTGGTCGGTTCCATCCAAACTACCAACCGCCCTTTCAATTTTGCTTAAGCATGAAGGACAGGTCATGCCAGATAATTTCATCATTACTTTTTCCATGATTAAATTTCTCCTTCCTTATTAATTTACATATCTAATTCTACTTTGTTTTGTTGGTTATAAACTTGACGATCGTCAATTTTTTTGCTGAAATTTGATTAATCTCATCCCGTTCAAGATAACAATTAAGATACTAAATTCATGAATAAACATCCCACTTGCCATTTCAACATAACCCGCAAACAAACCGATGAACAACAATAAGACTGTCAGTAAAGCTATCACAATATTTTCATTCATGTTCAAAATTGTCTTCTTGGATAAGCCAAGGGCATAAGCGATTTTCCGCAAGTCATTTTTAACTAAAACTATGTCTGAAACTTCAATGGCAACATCCGTTCCACTACCAACGGCAATTGCAACATTAGCATTAGCTAAGGCCGGACTATCATTGATCCCATCACCAATAAAAGCAATATGGTGTCCCTTAGCTCTTTCTTTTTTAACAAAAGCGGCCTTGTCTTGTGGCAACATTTGACCATGAACTTCATCGATTGACAACTTCGCCGCAATTCGTTCAGCAGTTTCTTGATTGTCTCCAGAAAGCATAACTAACTTTTTAACCCCTAATTCTTTTAAGCGGGCTAAAGCATCATTAGCTTCTGGGCGCAATTGATCTTTAATGCCAAAAACAGCTAATTGACTTTGGTCTTCATTAGCAAAAGCGACAATTGAATTACCTAATTGACTCAAATGATTAATTGTCTTATCTAATTTTGCATTGGTACGGGTATTTTCAACGATTAAGTCTTGGTTACCTAAATAATATTTTTGATTATTTAAAGTAGCGATGATTCCCTTACCCTTAACAGTTTCCACTTTAATTGAAGCTGTCTTTTGTTTATTTAATTTGGCGATTGCCTGAGCTAAGGGGTGGTTACTTTGACGCTCAATTTGAGCAGCTAATTTAATAATTTCATCTTTGGACCCATTTAATACCTCAATTGCACTAACTTCTGGATGTCCAACAGTCAAAGTACCGGTTTTATCAAAAGCAATTTCATCAATCCGGTGAGTTTGATCCATTACTTGCGACCCTTTAAACATAATGCCGCTTTTAGCACCATTACCGATACCAGCAACTGTAGATACTGGTACACCAATAACTAGAGCACCTGGGCAGCCCAGCACCATGACCGTAATAGCTAACTTAAGATCTTTAGTAATTAGACCCACAGCAATCGCAATTACAAGTACGGCAGGAGTGTAATATTTGGAAAATCGGTTAATTAACTTTTCTGTATGCGACTTTGCATCTTGTGCTTCTTCAACCATTTCAATAATTTTACCGAAAGTCGTATCTTCACCGACTGCGGTAGTTTCGACAGTCAATGTACCGTTTTCAAGGATAGTTCCTGCATATACTTCATTACCGGCTTTTTTATTAACTAATTTTGATTCACCGTTAACACTGGCTTCATTAAGATAACCAGAACCTGAAATAACCTTGCCATCGACTGGAACCTGATCACCAGTTTTAACTAAAATCTTCTCACCAGGATCAATGAAATCGACGTCTTCTTTCTTAGTTGAGCCATCATCTTGAACAACTAACGCAGTCTTTGGTGCCATTTTGGTTAAATCAGCAACGGCTGACCGCGTTTTCTTTAGGGTTAATTCTTCCAGTACATCTCCTAACGTGAATAGCCAAGTAACAATGGCTGCTTCATTAAATTCACCAATAATGAAGGCCCCAATTACCGCCAGCGATACTAAAACATCAATAGAAATTAATTTAACCCTTAAAGATGAAATAGCCGTCAAAGCAATTGGAAGCACTCCGACAATCCCCACGATAAGCATTAAAGCCTGGTATGGTAAATTCATACGAAATAGCCATTTAGATCCTTCAGCAAGCAACAGCAGAATAGTATTAACAAGCAAAAGCTGCTTTTTGTACCTCATAAAAAATTGTTGTAACTTAATCATTTTTTCACCTCTTCCTTTCTTGACACTACACATTATAGGTAAAAAACAATTTATGTGACTTGACTGTTATCAAGATACTAGTGTCTTTTTATATTTATCTTTTAAGCAAAAAATCACAGTTTTATCGTGTAAATTTCGTTTAATAAAAGAGAGAATATACAAAAAAGACTAGAAACCATGCAAAAAGCATAGACTCTGGCTTTCAAAATTCAGTTCTATAAAAATTAATGTGCCAATTTAATCTCTCCAGCAGCAATTGGCAAAGTTGTATGTGCATCATAACTCATAACATTACCAGCAACGCTAGATGGCAATTTAAGATCTGCTGCTACACCGTCAACATAAACTACTCGTTTGTCTAATTGAAGATCGTCACTACCAAATGCTTGCTTAAATTTTGCTTGTAAATCTTTTAATGGGACATCCTTATCATATTCATAATGACCGCATTTATCTGCAACCGGGTAGCCATCATGGGGAATGTTCATTTCTTGTGGTGCATCATCAAAAGGAACCATCGTTGTCCCAGATACTGCCTCTGTTTCAGGTAAATCAATAAAGCCATCATGATTCACGTCCCGCATTAGCGTCGGAACATGAGCTTGTTTCCCATCTGGAAATCTATGGAAATGTTCCCAATGTTCAATATTGGCAGGCTTATCAAACATTTCCACATGAATATGAAGACTATTACCATTTTCACTGAATGTTGCTATTCATGCGCCTGTGTTTCAATTTTATCCGCATTTATTGGTTTAATTTTTGCAATATAGTCAACCATATTTCTCATCCTTCCATTTGATTATTGCGATATAAATCTAGCATAAAAGCATTTTACAAAAATAGATTAGAATCAATAAATTAAATCTTTGATTATAAATATCTTTAATAATTAACATCCATCATCTTATCGTCATGTCAACCATTACTGCTTCTCTCATCAACTTAACCAACTCAACTCCCCAAAACGGACACTTATCTACACAACCTAA